>Ga0268359_13246_pt1 | contig 257869 bp, 247 predicted proteins | sample BioMet11_FD_194416 | JGI IMG/M metagenome (GOLD analysis project Ga0268359, IMG submission 194416) | Sewage microbial communities from Oakland, California, United States - Biofuel 11 (PacBio Assembly) | ecosystem: Engineered > Wastewater > Sewage > Unclassified | place: USA: California...
CTTATCATAAGGATGGGGAGTTGAAGGCAGAAGGCTTGGAAGGAAATCCAATCCCTTCGCGCGTTGGTGATGCTTCTCCCATAAAGTATGTGTTTTATGTGATTAAGGAGAATAGAACCTATGACCAGGTGCTTGGCGACATGCCTCAAGGCAATGGCGATACTAGCCTTGTGCTTTTTGGACTAAAAATCACACCAAATCAGCATGCTTTGGCCAACGAGTTTTGTGTTACTTGATAATTTCTATGCCGACGGTGAGGTGAGTGCCGATGGGCACAACTGGAGCGATGGCGCATATGCCACCGATTATCTCGAAAAAACATGGCCCACCAGCTACGGCAGTCGAGGTGGTGAATATGACGCAGAGGGACGTAGAGACGTGGCTAACAATAAGGATGGATTTATTTGGGATTTCTGTAAGCGGTATGGTGTTACCTATCGTACCTATGGCGAATTTACCGATAACTATAAGCCAAATATCCCCGTGCTTGTTGGTCATTACTGCACCTATTTTACCAGCTGGGATCAGCATGTCCTTGATACTACTCGCTTTTATCAGTGGAAGCGCGATTTTGATTCCTTGCTTGCATGTGGTTCGCTACCTCGCCTAAATACACTTCGATTTATTAATGATCATACAAGTGGACTGCGAAGGGGAATGCCAACACCATTTGCCAGCGTTGCCGATAACGACTTGGCCGTAGGGTTGTTTGTGGATTATCTCAGCCATAGCCCAATTTGGAATGAATGTGCCATATTTATTGTGGAGGACGATGCTCAAAATGGTCCCGACCATGTGGATGCCCATCGCACCACTGCATATGTGGCTGGTGGCTTTGTTAAACAAGGGTTTGTGGACCACACCGCCTATTCTACCTCCTCAATGTTGCGAACCATTGAGCTTATTCTGGGCCTTCCCCCCATGAGCCAGTACGACGCTGCCGCCACTCCAATGTTCCGCTGTTTTAACAACGTTGCCACCCATCCTCCGTTTATTCAGAGACCAGAAACGGTGGATCTTAATGATCTTAATAGGTGAATAACAAGTGGTCAAAGTTGAGTGATACTTTCGACTTTAGCAAGGAGGATCGTGTTCCCGACAATGAGTTCAATAAGGTGATTTGGGCCGCAGTAAAGGGTGAGGATTCAACGTGTCCTGCACCAAAGCATGCAGCCTTTGTTGCTCTCAACAAAGTGGACGATGACGACTAAAGAAAGGAGAGCCGGGCATGGTTATTCCTTTCCCCTGCTATCTATTCATGTTTAGCTCAGCCTCAATCCAGCCAATTACAAATGCCTTTTTTTCAACTTCGGCATTGAAAACATCGCTCCCCGTATGGCCGGCGTTATGCTGGTAGTATAGCAGATAAGGATTTTTGCCATCACCCTTAGCCTGTAATTCGGCAAGAAATTTAAAGGAGTGAAATGGGCTGAGCCGGTCGTCGTTGTCGGAGGCAACAAGAAGTACGGAGGGGTAATGCACCCCTTCTTTTACATTCTGAACAGGGGAGTAGGAAAGAAGGTTTACAAAATCGGAAGAGTTAGCAATTGTGCCATACTCGGCGGCATAGCTGTAGCCAATGTTGTAGCGGTGGTAACGAATCATGTCGAATAGGCCCGATTCGGCCACGGCAGTTCTAAAGAGTTCTGGATGTTGGGTAATGGATGCACCAACCACTAGCCCTCCATTTGAACCGCCCATTATGGCAAGCCGGTTGGGATTGGTAAATCCCATTTGAATGAGATATTTGGCGGCTGCTATAAAGTCGTCGATGCTCTTTTGCTTGTTGAGTCGGCTACCCGCTTCATGCCAACCGGGAAAATCACCTCCACCACGAATGGCTGGAACTGCAAGCACACCACCCCGAAGAAGAAAGGCAACATTTGCTGGGTCGTAAAAGGGCTTGGCAGGAATGCCAAACCCACCATAACCGTAAAGCAAAAGCGGATTATTACCGTTGAGCTGCAACCCTTTTTTGTAGGTTACATAGAGCGGTATTTCTGTGCTGTCGGTGCTTTTGTAGATGAGGATACTGGTGTTAAACTGTCGATAATTGTAGTTAATGAGGGTTTTACCAACAGACCGTCGCAAAAGTGTGCGTAAGTTAACTTGGTATACTGTTGGCGGAGCATAGAATGACTGGAATGAGTATATGGCCAAGTTGTCGGTGGCAGATCCCGAAATATCCGTGACGGCATATCCCGAAGGAATGCTCCATTCGCCAATCGGTTCCCCGTTTAGTTTATGAACCTCAAACTTCTCCCCTAGGCTATCGCGGTAGAGGCACAGCAGCTTATCGTTAAGCAATCTCAGTTGAGTAAGCATGGCATTGGATTCCGGTATCAATACCCGGCCATGGTTCTCTTCTTTGGTTGAAAAGAGCACCACCTGACCCTTGGGGGCAAGCAAGTTGGTGAACACTATCAGGCTATCGTTTAATGTACCGACTACATCAAAGCGCTTAGTTGCATCGCTCACCGATAGCACTGGAACAAGAGTTGCATTCAGGGAATCCTTTAAGCAGATGGTCGAAAGGCTGTTTAGAAGTTGATTATTTCTAACGGCTGTATGGTAAATGGTCAAATAATGCTCGTCAGGGGTAATGTCAAAGGTGAATAAATCGGACAACAGTTGAGGTTTATAAATTCGCTTATCGCTGCCCTGAGTTGTTCCTAGTTTATGGTAATAAAGGGTTCTTCCATCAATGACTCCTTTGAACGCCTCGTCATTGCTGGCAGTAGCGTATCGAATATAAAAAACACCATTTCTATACCATGCAAGGTTGCTGTATTTAAGAAAATGTAGCTCATCAGGGAGAAGGGTTCGGCTCTTGAGGTCCATAAACCGAATTGTTCGCCAGTCGCTGCCGTTCTCCGAAAGCATCAACGCTAGGGTGTTTCCATCGGGTGAAAGCAGAAATGAGCTAATGGCAGTTACCTTTTTATCCAAACGATTTGGATTGAAGAGAAGGATTGGCTTCTGGTCAAATGCCGTTTGGTAGTAGAGCGATTGCGTCTCACCACTACTTGCATAGCTCAACTGAAAATAGTAATGCCCCTGCCTAATCAGCGGTTGGTAGCTCACTTCCGATAATTTTTTCACCGACGGATCGTTCGTAGTCTTCCATCGAGCATAACGTTTGGTTAACTTTTCTTGCATCGAAATCCACTGCGTTACTTCGGTGTCATGAACGTTTTCAAGCCACCTGTATGGATCGGTAACCACCGTTCCCCACAGGGTGTCGCTCACTGGATGGGTTGGAGTAGTTGGATAGCTTATGGACGGCTGGGTCCAGCACCACAAGGGAGAAAAAAGAAGAAGAAAAGCAAAAATCGTTTTCATGCCGAAAGATACTCAGATTGTTCTCGGTGCGCATTATTTAACCTCAAAACGCTTTGATTGTTTTGGTATGATGATTTAGCCAATATTTATTTTGACAAAGAGACGGATAGGACTATTTGTAATACAAAAAGCCCTTTGTTTAAAAGGGCTTTTTGGTCACTAACCATTAAACGTTCAAAACTTTCACGTGCTACTTTTTCTTTGCATTAGCTATGAAGAAGTAGATCAGAAAACCTGCTGCAATAAACATCAGCTCAACTCCAAAAGGAGCCATGCCGTGCTGTGCATATCCAGAGTAGTCGCCGGTAGTATTAAAAAACTGGTCGTCGACCAGCAAACCTATACCGGCCATTAGAGCAACTAATCCCCACTTGAGTGTTGGATAGCGATTTTCATTTTCCTGCGGCGGAACCATCACCTCGTTCAGAATGTCCGCTTTACCAATATGCCCAGTTTTAATAATTTTTCGCTTGAGGAGGAAGTTGGTGAACATTCTTAGGATGTAGTAAATACCGAAGAAAACTACCGCCGTTGTAAATACGTCTTGCATAATTCTGTTTTTTAGTGTTAGTTCTGTTCCATTGGTCGATAGAAGTCAACAAAAGGTTGCAGCAGGGAGGTTTTTTTTCTTCACCCTTGTAAATAAAGCTGTGATTTATATCCCCAAACTATTAACAAAGCGATGAAATGGTAATGGCACTATTTCGTAGTTCTTTGCATTTTATTTTAGATTGAAAAATAATTTGAGTTACTTTTCCAATTTTCTGCAACCTTTTCATAGTTTATTCCGACAAATAGTGAAGATGACCGACGCAGATCTCATAGCACAGATAAAATGTGGTAACACCAACGCTTTTCGTTTTCTGGTGAGTAAGTACCAGAGGCTGGTTTGGCATATGGTGCTGCGTATGGTTCGTCAACAGGAGGATGCGGAGGATATATGCCAGGAGGTGTTTATTCGGGTGTTTCGAAATATTAATGGCTACAGGGGCGACTCCAAGCTATCAACATGGATTGGCTCCATTGCATACAACACCTGCATTGACCATATTCGCAGAAGGGGAAAAGAAAAATTGCAGTTTACTGAAAACATGGAAGATTTTTCCATCTCACTGCCGTCTCCTCAAACGCCCTCCGAACTTTTGCAGAGCAGCGATCTTAAGCGGTCGGTTCATCTGTTGGTTGGCCAGCTGCCAGTTCACTACAGAACAGTTATGACGCTGTTCTACTTGGAGGAGTTTTCGATACAGGAAATTGGAGATATTACCAGTATGCAGGAGGGAACCATAAAGAGTTACCTTAACCGTGGCCGCAAGTTGATACACGATGCACTGGTAAAACAGTTTCCTGACATTGCGGAAGAACGCATATTAAATAACGACAAACAGCTATCTTTATAACCATGAACAGCAAATCGTTACCCGACAATCTTGACCAGCTTATAGACCAAGCTCTATCTGCTGCACCGGAGTTTGACATTCCAGCGTCATTTGCCGATCGTGTTGTTGCTCGCATTGAGCGTCAAATTGCTTGGCGTCAACTCTTGCTCGATTTTGGCCTTAAGGTATTGGTGGTGATTGGGGTACTTATTGTACTTGGAGGAACTCTTTTTTGGGCTAATATGGATAAATCGTTAAAAAGCATCGAATGGGTTTCCTTTTTCACTCACAACTTTATTCCAATTGGCGAAATTGTGCTGGCTGCCTTTTTTACTTTTTTTGTTGATCAGGTCGTGCTAAAGTATTTCATGCATCGTAGAAGTTCTGTTCAATTTTAGCATTATACATTTAGCCCTTCAATTTACTGTTTTTGTAGGCAGTAAAATGAAGGGCTTGTTATTTTTACTCGTAAATTAAGGAATCCACTGGATTGGCTTTTGCCGCCTTAATGGTGAGGTAACTTATGGTTGAAATGGCGACGAGTAAAGCCGCAAGGAAGCCTGCTAGGAAATTGAACGGGCTAAGGGTTATGCGGTAGTAGTAGTTTTGCAGCCATGCCTTGGCGAGGAAGTAGGTAATGGGTAGGGCAATTGCCGTTGCAATAGTAACCAATGTAATAATCTCCTTCGAAATGAGAAAGAATATGCTCATCGCCGAAGCGCCCATGGTTTTTCGAATCCCTATTTCCTTGGTTCGTTGCTCAACTGCGAAGGAGGTTAACCCCAGCAATCCCAGTGAGGCAATTAAAATGGCAAGAATGGCAAAAAGCACAGCCAGCTGGGCGTTTTGTGTCTCCTCTTTGTAAAGCCTTGCAAAATCATCGTCGAAAAAGAAGTATTGCATGGGTTCATTGGAGGTGAAATCACCCCCACACCTTCTCTATGCTCTCCATGGTGTTGGGAATATCTTTGGGCATAATTCGCACCGTAATGTAACCCCAGTTATTCCCTTCTTTTTTGAAGCGCATCACGTAGGGGGTAATCTTAAAACGCAGTGATTCAAAGTTGAAATCCTTGACTACTCCTATCACCGGCATAAAATTGTTGGCTGAACTATCGTCCATGCTTCTTGCGTTGATGAAGCGCGTTGCCAACGGATTGATAAGGTTGAATTGTTTTACCACACTTTGATTAACCACACAGGCATTCTGGTCGGTCGGAAACGCTTGGCTGAAAAAGCGTCCCGTATCCAGCTTAATATCGTAGGTTTTCAAAAGTCGTAATCCACCCAGTTTGGTTTGCATAAGGAAAGTTTCTTGGGCTCGCCCCTCCATCATGTAGCCATTGTTATTGTTGTTGTGGCCTGGAACAGCCGTTGAGGCGCTGACCGAAATTACGCCGGGAATACTTTTCATCGATTCCTTAAATGCTTTGATTCTTGGCCCAATAGTTCCTGCACGGGTAATTACCACCCAGCTGCTCCTTGTTAAACCCTAGGTTTTTATTGAGCATAACTGTATCTGCCTAAAAATAACGATGGTTCCAACTATAAGAATAATGGAGATGGTGAACTGTAGCACCACCAGAACACTTCGTAGTCGGCCATTGCGCATGCTTGCCCTAATTTTCCCTTTTAACACATCGTATGGGTTAAACGATGATAGGTAGAAGGCTGGATAGCTTCCAGAAAGGAGTCCAATGGCTACGGCAAGAGCTATCAGCGCGGGAATGGTGTAGATGTAGCCAAAGTAGTTCAACCGAAGCTCCGTTTCTAGGAGGTTGTTGAAGTAGGGGAAGGCAAGCTCTACAATAACGATGGCCAGTATGAGGGCCCCGAAAGTTAGCAAAACCGATTCCGCAATGAACTGCCCTATCAGCATCCCTCTTGTTGAGCCGCTAACCTTCTTTATTCCCACCTCCTTGGCCCTTTTAGAAGCCTGTGCCGTTGAAAGATTCATGAAGTTTATGGCCGCAATGAGTATTATGAGGAGTGCTATGCTGCCAAAAATGAGCAGGTATTTAGGATCGCTAGGTTGCTTCATTTCTTGCTGGATGCTGGTGTTGAGGTGTATGTCTAAAAGTGGCTGGAGATAAAGGTTATACTTATTCCCTTTTGCAAGAAAATCTTCAAGGCTAATACCGAGAATTTGTTGAATTTGAGGGCCAACATACTTTTGTAGCAGTGCTGGAATTTTTGCCTCCACCTGTTGTTTGTTGGTGTTGGGTTTTAGTAGCAGATCGGTTTCGAAGCTGTTCGAAAGCCATTGGTTGTCCTTCGATCTAGGATTTGACATAAACGAACCAATAACATTGGCTTGTAGGTGTGAAGCCTCAGGAATATCAGCCATTACTCCAGTAACTCTGTAAAGCACTGAATCGTCGTCTACCTTCAGCATTTTATCCATGGGATTGCTGCTTCCAAAAATCTTTTTTGCGGTGGATTCTGACAGCACTAGGCTGTGGTCCGAAGCCAATGCTTTCTTTGGGTCTCCCACAAGAAGGGGAATGGAAAAGATATTAAAAAATGAAGAATCGGCCTCAATAAAGGCAGTTTCGGTAAAACTTTGGGTCTCGTTTTCAGAATAGTTTCACCCCATGAATTAATACGGGTAAAGTCTTCTACTTCAGGAAAATATATGAGCATGGTTGGTCCTATGGGGGCAGCTGTAGATGCCACATTCAACTCCTGCCCTCCAATCTTCCCGCTTAAAATGAGCCGGTATATGCGATCCTTTTTTGGTTGAACTGGTCGAAGCTGTGCTCATGCACAATAAAAAGAATGATTACCAAGCTACAGGCAATACCAATGGATAGCCCAAGAATATTTAGAAGCACATAGCCTTTCTGACGGTTAAGTGCACGAAAGCTATGCTTGAGTAGATTTTGAAACATGGGTAAGTGTTGTAGTGAGTAACTCGTTTTTACTGTATGACTAATGAACGATTAGGTATTCAGGTATGATGCATTTGCATCACTAATTGATATGATGAATTTCGACGTAAAAAAGTTACAGCAATAAATAAAGCTGTGCTCTTTTTTCCTAAAATATTTTAGTAATGCAGCAATGTTTTCCCAAGTTTGGAAATTTAGGGTATTACTTCTTTTGTATTAAGGCTTAAACTTTTGACTCAATTCTCTATTCAAAACATGGAAACTTAATTGCCCAGATATGGAGACAAAGCTGCTCAATAACGAATCGGTGGACACAATTCATTCGGCCTTTGTGGAGGCGTTTAGTGATTATACTGTTAATATTGGAATGACACTTGCGAAATTTAAGGAATTTTTTCTCTGTCGGGATATCAACCTTGATTATTCTGTTGGACTTTATGACGGTAAACTTATTGGGTTTATACTGAATGGCTACCGAATAATTGACGGGCAAAGGTATTGTTATGATGGAGGAACCGGATTTTTGCCTTCCTATCGCAACCAAGGCTTGGGAAGCAAGCTGCTTCAACAAATGATTATGATGCTCGGAGAGCGTGGAATTCAACACTATGTCCTAGAGGTATTAGAAGACAATATCCCGGCCCAAAAACTTTACGAAAAGTATGGCTTTCACATTTCTCGTCACCTGCTCTGCTTCAAAGCACAGAGAGAGGCGATGGCCGAGTTAAACTTGGTTGATAAGAATATTCGGTTGACTGAGATAAATGGCCGCCAACTTAGAAATTACACAACATGGTGGGATTATGCTCCCACCTGGCAGAATGCAATCCCCTCAATTTTAAATGATCTTAGTTATCGTAGCTTTGAATTGCTCCACGAGAATGAGGTTGTTGGATATGGTGTAATTCATCCTACAGCTGGCGATATTCCACAGTTTGCTATCAAAAGAGAATATAGAGGCAACGGGTTTGGCAAAATTCTTTTTAAGAAGCTTGCTGAATCAACTCACGCGGAGGAGTTACGGCTAATAAACGTTGAGGATAGACCTGAATTTGCTGCCGCTCTAGAAAAAATGGGATTTGCCCCTTTTGTCAACCAGTTTGAGATGCAATTCAGTTTTGAAAACTAGCCACTATTCGCTAATTGCCATCTGTTCAGTCCTGCCAATGCAGTAAGCAATGCCGACCGATATGTCAAACGATGAAATTTTCATTGTTTGTCCATTGAATTCCGGTCTAAGGCTAACGTAGTCAGCATTTAGATGAAGTCCCAGTCTGCTGGTTGGGTTAAACCGAACCTTGGCACCAATCGAAAAGCAAGTACTTCCAGCACTTTTCGATTCGGTGGTTATTCCGGCATATTCAAATACAGGGAGTGCCGTGGAGGATGGGCCAACCATTGCTTTTAGGTCGAATCGGAGAAATTTACCCACCGGGAGAGTTGCAGTTGGACCGACTAACAACCCAGTGTAGGCCCACACCGGTGTGTTTTGTACGATGACATCAACTGGCAAAGCGTCCACAAACCAGGTGGCGCCAATGCCCCAATGGCGGTTGAACTGTGTTCCAAAGCTCACTATGTTTACCCGTACACCCGATTTTGCAAGTCCTGCATTTGCACCACTTGTTTTTGCAAAATCACCGGTTGGGATAGCAGCACCCAATCCAATTTCAAAGTAGGTGCTTCGGGAGTTCTGGGGGTAGCCTTGTGCATGCAGTTTACCTATGGTTATAAGCATGAGAAACATGGCTGATGTTACAAGATACTTCCACATGACTTTTTCAATTAGTTGAGAGCGTAATTTGGCAAAGTTAGGGCATGCAATCACGGAAGTCCAACAAAATGAATATATTGTGACAAAAGAGTAATGCCTTTATCATTTTGTATCTCAAATTGCACCTCGCCGTGGTTACGGTATAAACCAATGTTTGAGGCTTGAAGTTTCTGATCCATTTTCATCTCAACCACATTAATCTTAGCTGAGCACAGCAAGTTTATCTACTTATTAGAAAATGAGATAAAGTACTTGACTCCATCGGTCGATCTCGCTTGTTTAACAGCTGTTTTCACCATCTCAACGGTTAAATAGTTTTAATACATCCGAAAACCTTTTGGATTGGAAGTTGATTAGCTAACTTTGTATGGAATATTGAGTTGAAGGTATGTTGCGTAAAAATGTTGTAGCCCTTATTGTGGCATTATTGATTTTAGTTGCAGGAGCAGTCTACGTATTTACCATTTTTTATAATAAGGGAAACTCTTCCGAGCCTATTGCTGCCATTCCATTAGATGCAGCAGTGGTAATGCGCTTTTCTTCAACTCAGCAGTTTGTTAAGTTGAATGAGGATGGTGCTGATTTTCAGAAATTTTTAGCCACTACCACTTGGTATGATTCATTTATAAAGCAGGAGAAGAGGTTAACGGATTTGTTTGCCGGAAATGAAGCACTTGAAAGTTTGTATACATCAAGTCCACTTTTTTTTTCCATTCACCCGCTAGGGAAAGGTGGGGTTAGAGTTGCATTTTTCCTTCAGATTACTCCAGAAATACATACACATCAGCTAAGTGAGTTGGGTTCCTACTTTGCCAGTAAGGGAATAAAAGTTGAGTCTAGTAACTACCAAGGGAGCAATATTACTCATCTTATTCAAGGGAAGATGCTTAACGGTGATGTCTATTTTGCAATAGTAAACCGACTTGCCATAATCTCTTCAAGTAGAATAATTGTGGAGTCATCAATTCGACAACTTTCAACCGGTGAATCATTGTTAAAGTCAGATGGTTTTAAGTTACTATGGAAAACGTTGGGCGATAATACAAGTGTGAATATGCTGATTAATGGACGAAAAATAACTTCAACGTTACAGCCATTATTAGGCAACACTGTTGTTCGTAAAGTTCAACTTCTGAATAAACTTTCAGACTGGATTGCAGTTGACGGATTTATGCACAGCAACGCATTTATCGCTAATGGATTTACGTTGGCCAGTGACTCAACCAACAGGTTCTATCGAATTTTTCTCCATCAATCTCCGTTGCCAGTTAAGGTTGCAGAGATACTTCCTTCATCTGTTGCCTGTTTTGTTAGCTATGGAATTAGTGATATCAACGGTTTTATTACAGACTATTCTGGTTATTTGGATAAGGAGAATAAGTTATATGACCACAATGTAAGGTTAAAGGAGTGGGAGCAAGGCGGAAACTTTAGTGTAGATCGGTTTTTTAGAGTAGGAAAAACACATGGTATTACTTCACTTTTCTATCGAGATGAAAATCTCGAAAGTGGGGGCGGTTGGATAAATTTATACACTCTTGGAGATCCGGAAACGGCAAAACTTTTGGCGAAGGAAAATTTAAATTTGCTAAGGAAACAAACAGGAAAACAGTCACTTGCTACTGAACTTACCATTGGCAAGGAGAAAATATCAATACTTAATCTCCCCTCGAGTGATTTTTCACAAGCTATGTTTGAGGGACTGGTTTTTCCTTTTACAGAAAATGTTGCAGCCTTTTATCAAGATTACTTTATTACGGCAACAGATGTTAAAGAGATGGAGTCGTTTTTAAAGGCTTTATCCGGTAGCGATAAGCTTAAGACTACCAATTCATACCAGTCTGTATTGCCTTACGTTGCATCGATGGGGAATGTATTCTTTTATTTTAGTCCTGTTGCTGGGGCTAATATGCTTTCAATGATCGAAGAGAGTGCATTGCAGAAGGAGTGTAAAAAGAATCCGGTTTTGCTTGGTGGTGTTGGTGGAGTAGGTATTCAGTTTCGCTCATTGAATGGAAAGCTGTTTACCAATTTTTTTGTAACAACCCCAGTGGTTTCATCTGTTGCTTCTGGAGCTACTAATGCGGTGTGGACCTATAAAGCCGATACCTCAATTGTATGTAAGCCGTATCTTTTGTCGATTTTAAAACAAAGCAGCAGGGGCTTACATTTTCCGACATACTTAATCAATTATACCTGCTAAAGAGTGATGGTTCACTGTTGTGGAAAAGAAAAATTGATGACCAAATTATTGGCGATATTCAGTGTGTAGACTATTTTAGGAATCACAAATATCAACTCTTTTTCACTACAAAGCGCAGTGTGTACCTCGTAGATCGAAATGGTGACATTGTTGATGGTTTTCCCATTAAGCTTCCTTCTCCTGCTACCACCGATGCTTCAATTTTCGATTATGACAACAATGGGGAGAATAGAATTTTTGTGCCGGTTGCCGATGGTAGAGTTTTACTATACGACAAAGCCGGTAAGGAGTTAAAGGATTGGCGGTTTAAGACAACCAGTGGAGTGGTTTCTTCTCCTGTGGCCTATTTTCGGCAAAAAGGCAAGGATTATATTGTTATGCATGATGGATTAAAGTTTTACTTTTTAGATAGGAGAGGCCGAGATAGGATTGTAGTTGATAGGTCAATTGTGCCTGCCGATAACGCCTTATGCTATGCTGATGACATTGAAAGCGGTTTTATTTTGCCAAGTAAATCTGGTGAGATTTTAAAACTTAATGCCGACGGAACATTCCTCTCTATTTTATCTCACCATAGCGATAAGGGCTACTATTTTATCCTTGGTGATTTGAACGGAAATGGGAAGAATGATGTTATTGTATCAGATGGCAATACGCTGAATAGTTTTACCTCTAAGGGAGAAAAACTCTTTACTAACAAGTTTGCAGGCGAAATTACAAGTTGTCCGGTAGTTGTTGGATCAAAAGGTAAAAAATATATTTTTGTGCAAACCAATCAAGCTAAATCGTATCTGTTGAATGCAAATGGAACGATTTTACCTGGTTTCCCTCTTGACGGTAGTATTTTTGCTACCTATATTAAACCTGATGAAAAGACTATTAATTTTGGAGTTGTATCGGTAACATCATTAGGTGAAGTTAAGTTTTATCGATTTAAAGAATAGGTTATACCATGTTATTTCTATTTCAATTTTTACTTTTTTTTATCCTTTTTATTTTTCTTCTTGGTTTTGTATCCTTAATATTTCTAAGGTATAAGGTAAGAAAATTATTTAAAAAGGGTGCCCCCAATAGTGCTTCTAATCAGCAGCATAAGGATGGTGATGTTTGGATTAAGGATAGTGCAAATTCCAATGAAGGAACTGGTAAATACCAGAATTTAGGCGAGTACGTCGACTATGAGGAGGTTAAGGAGTAAGTAATACTCGTTGTTTGTTGGAATATTGGAGGAGAGCAAATACCGTAGGAGAAGGTTTTCTTTTGCGTAAAATGCGACTATTTGCACTCGTGGTAATAATTGGTGATTTAAAATCTAACCAAACCGGTCAACTATTAAATACTGGATGCTCCTTTGTTAAATCTTTCCTTTGACTGCGCGTGTTAAGGATGAGGAAAAAACGAATTCATTTAGTTCTTTGTTTTCAGAATTGAGGATCTCATCCCTTGTTCCTTCCCACCACTTTTTGCCTTGATAAATGAATAGAATTTTATCACCAATCTCCATTACTGAATTCATATCGTGCGTATTAATAATGGTGGTGATTTGATATTCCTCCGTAATTTCCTTAATTAAATTATCGATTACTATGGCAGTGCTTGGATCCAACCCTGAGTTTGGTTCATCGCAAAATAGATATTTTGGATTTAACGCAATCGCCCTCGCGATGGCAACTCTCTTTTGCATTCCGCCACTAATTTCTGAAGGGAAAAGGTGATTTGAGTTGGAAATTTTAAACACGCTGCAGGCAGAAGTTCGCCCGTTCAAGTTTTTCTGCTTCACTCAGATCTGTGAACATATCGAGTGGGAATTTCACATTTCTAAAACCGACACGCTGTCGAAGAGGGCACCACCCTGAAATAGCATTCCAATTTTCTTTCGTAATTCCTGACGCCCTTTTCTGTCGATGGCTGAAAAAAGAGTATCGTTATAATAAATCTCGCCCTTTTCGATATGGTAAAGACCAACCAACGACTTTAGTAGCACCGTTTTGCCCGATCCGCTTTGCCCAATAATTTGGTTGATCTTTCCTTGATGAAACGTTGCGGAAATGTTATCGATCACCAATCTTCCATCAAACGATTTAGATACATTAACAGCCTTTATCATGGTTATTTAAGCAGCAGTTGAGTGAGAATTAGGTTAAACAGAAGAATTGCAACACTGGCAGTTACCACTGCCTTTGTGCTGGAACGGCCAACCTCTACTGATCCTCCTTTTACGGTATATCCGTAGTAGGAAGAGATGGTGGTAATTAGAAAGGCAAAAACCACTGTTTTTTATTAGAGCATAGGTAATGTAGAATGGTACAAATCCGTGCTGTACCCCATTAATATAGTCTTGAGTAGTAATTACCCCAGTGAAAACGCCAACCGACCATCCGCCAAAAATTCCAACAACGACACTAAGAATAGTTAAAATGGGTTTGAACAATACGGTGGCAATAATTTTGGGCAATATCAGAAAGCTGGCGGAGTTTACACCCATAATTTCCAATGCATCAATTTGTTCTGAAACTCTCATTGAGCCAATCTCTGAGGCAATATTGGAACCAACTTTCCCGGCCAAAATAAGGCCAACTATCGTAGAGGAAAACTCAAGGAGTATGGAATCTCTCGCGGCTAGTCCAATTATGTAATTAGGCAAAAAGGGATTTTCGGTATTATAGGCCGTTTGCAGGGTAATAACCGCTCCCATAAATGCCGAAATGATTGCTACGATACCAATAGAGTTTATTCCTAGCGATTCAATCTCCTTGATTATTTGCCGATAGTAGACTAACTTTTTTTCAGGTTTTGAAAACACCCGCTTCATGAGCAAAATATAATCGCCTAAGGCATGAAACAGTTCCATTCTTTTTTTTCTCAAAGGTAGAAAAATCCTTTCATTAACAATTTTAAGTGAAGGATGTAGTTCTTTTCCTAAATTTGCAAAAAAAGAGGCATGAATAAAAACCATTACTGTGTTATTATGGCTGGTGGCGTAGGGAGCCGCTTTTGGCCGCTTAGCCGAACTGTAAAGCCCAAACAGTTTCAAGATATTCTAGGAACGGGGAGGACTTTTATTCAACAAACATTTGATCGTTTTGCATCCATTATTCCTGCTGAAAACATAATGATTGTGACCAGTAGCATATATCACGATCTAGTTATTGAACAGCTGCCGGGGATTGATGAATCACAAATACTTCTTGAGCCATTGAGAAGAAATACTGCCCCTTGCATTGCTTATGCCAATTATAAGATTCTTCAGCGTAACCCTAATGCACTCATTGTGGTGGCTCCATCTGACCACCTTGTATTGAATGAGGCACAGTTTCATAAAACTATTCTTCAGGGATTGGCTTTTGCTGCGGTTAATAAATCATTAGTTACAATTGGGATAAAGCCAACTAGACCCGAAACAGGGTATGGATATATTCAAATTAACAGCGCTATATCTGCGCCTGAAGCGGGGATTAGAAAGGTCAAGACCTTTACAGAAAAGCCCAACCTCGATATGGCGAAGGTCTTTTTTAAGAGTGGTGAATTTTTCTGGAATTCAGGGATATTTATCTGGTCCTTATCAACCATTCTCGAAAGTTTTCGTGATATGTTGCCAGAAGTTAATACCCTGTTTTCTAATGGAATTGGTCTTTATAATTCACCGGGAGAGGTAGACTTTATCAGGTCTGTTTACTCAGAATGTCGTAGTGTTTCTATTGATTACGGTATTATGGAAAAGGCCGATAATGTATTTGTGATTATGGCAGAATTTGGATGGTCCGATTTAGGAACATGGGGTTCGCTGTTTATGAATTCTCAACGGGACAAGCAAGGGAACTCAATTTCTGGTGGGAATGTAATGAATTACGGATTGAAGAACTGTATTGTGCGTGTTCCTGACGATAAGTTAGTTGTATTGCAAGGATTGGACAACTGTATTGTGGTGGAGTCGGATGGAATATTACTTGTTTGTCGATTGGATGATGAACAGGAAATTAAGACCTTTGTAAGTGATATTTTAATGGAAAAGGGCGAGCAATATACCTAGCAGGGAGTTTTTTATCTTGTGTTATTAAATAATAAAGGCCACCTTAAAAAGATGGCCTTTATATTTATTTTATTAGGTTTTAGAATTCCCAAAGGTCGTGTTCTGTATCAAAAATATCATTTCTAATGCGCTCAGACTCCTCCATGTTTGGAATACCACCAAGAGTATAGGCATTAATCATACGATTGTTATATACATTCCCTTCTTGAACAATGTATGAGTCAAACCGACGGAAGAAGAATAGATCATCAAAAGAGATGCGCTGAGCATTGTTGTTATCATTAAAAACGCTGGTGTTTGCTAAGACTTTTCTAATTTCGGGAAAGTAGATCCAGAAGGTCTTTACCTTAGTTAAATTTCCAGTATTTTCTTCGTCAGCATTTTCCTCGCCAGTATTCAGCGTTTTGTAATAAATACGAATGGGGCATATTCCAATTATGCGGCACTCCATTTTAGAATATTTCTTATCAAAAAACCACTCTTCCTTTACTAAGAATTCCTTGATGTCACCCCACTTGGGGTCGGCATACTGTGTTTTAGGTGAGCCATCGTCGTTTTTTTCCAACTTGCATCATCCCTCCTCCAAGTTTTGTCTCACATTCGTTGAAAGACATTGGAGTAGTGAATTCATCATCTACGTCAGGGTCATAAGCAACAACTTCACCTTTTTTTACAGCATCATAAAGAGTTTGAATTAAACTCTTTCTATCCTGCATTTCAACGGTTGGAAAATAAAACGGAAGGTTCATTTTTTCATGAAGGTCAATTACTCTCCAAACTCGTTTACTCCACATAACATCAGCTTCTCGAAGCGATGGATAGGGCACCGGCTCTCGTTCCTTGATGGTTTCCTTAACGTAGATACCATCTCTCACAAGGCTTTCCTTTTTTATTGTCTGCGCAAAGGAGGAGGCAGCAATGGATGCCAAGGTAATTATGCCAAATATAATACAGAGACTCCTTCTCATGGTGGTGGTTATTTAACTTTAATATTTATATCATTGAGATCTCTAACAACTCCGTCAGGACCAACAGCTTTAATGTTTTCTATGGTAATTCTCTGATTAGGTCTTATTCTGTTGATAATAGTTTTTGCCTTATCGGTGAATCGCCATCCAGCTATATTATCGCTTTGCTCATATCCATCGACATTTGCTGATATGGTAAAACTTTTAATGGTAAATTTTAGGTCAAAGTCAAAGTCAGGCGGCATCTCTGCAGCAATACCATCGGAAGCAGTAAGATAAACCTTGTCGACAGTTTTTGAAGTTATACCTATTACTCTTGGAGTAGGATCGGGAACATTTTTTATTCGGAAAGGAACCGATCCCAAGTTTTTCTTTGCATTGTCAATGGTTGCAATAACGGAGATGTTCGCCGTTTTTCCAGATCCTGGTTGAACAACAAATGCATTTCCTACTCTTCTAATAGAACCATTATCGATAGAAGGCTGAATTTTGTCCATTGGTACGCCTGCTACTGAAATATCAACAGGATTGTCAACACCACGATAGAGAACGTTCATTTTACTGGGTGAAACAACAATGGAGGGAACAGCAACTTGAAAAGTAGCCTTGAACGGCTTCTTTATCAATCGTCCGTCGGGAGAAACAAGTTGAATTAACCCACCCCAATTCACTACTCCAGGTTTAGAAACACGGGTTTTATATATACCAATACCTTTATTTACCGTTAATTCTGTAGATGCTCCTCGCATTTGATAGTCCTTAGCCCCATTTGCCGTTCTGGTTTCATCAACAGCACCCACAAATATTTTTGGATCTTGCGTTGAGTCTGATGCAGCAAGAAATACTTGTGCTTGATACTCGTTACCTTGCAGCACGTAATCTGAATTAGCGATTACAATTGCATCCACTTTGTTAAATCGGAGTGAGCCAGCATCTATTTGCTGAAGGAGATAGTTAATTATTTGGGCTTCACAATTTAATACATCGAGCTGCATTTTGGTGAGGATGGGTAAATCAGCAGCAACAGGAACACTTTCAAATAACGCTGTTTCCCAAGATCTAAGAACTCCCTCTTTTTGTTCAGGATCGGATGTATTTAATAGTGTATTAAGCGATGTAACCAGTGGTTCAAACTTTTGTTTATCTGCAATAAAACCTTCAAGATAGCCTCTATAATCATTCAACTTTTTCCTTAAGTTATAGGCTTCTCCGTTTTTACTGTCTCCTAACATAAGCCGACTCCCTGCATCGGTGTTGGATTTATTTTCCAACTTGTCTCCATCTACCTCAACAATTTTGCCTTTTTTAATAATTACGGCTTCGGCATTTTTCCCATCAGCAGCATATACTATATTTGCTTTAAGCTGTTCAATATAGTAGTTTAACTCCTCTGTTTTCTTCCGTATTTCATCAGCTTTATCTTTCCAAGGCTTAACTTTTTCTGCATTAAGTGCAAATGCTTTGTCGAATTCATTGTAGGCATCGGCATTCTTGGAGGAAAAGCTATGGTTCGTTTGAATTAAGCCTTGGTCAACAAGCACGAATGCATCTAGAACTTGTACCGAAACGTTGAGTGCAAGCATGGCGGTAAGTACTAGGTACATCATACCTATCATTTTTTGCCTGGGTGTTTCTTTTCCGTGGGCCATACCTATTTATAATCTTTTGCTATTATATTCATCTAGTTGTTTGACATAACATTCATTGCTGAAAGCATGTTGCCGTATACGGCATTAAGTGAATCAATATTCTGATTAAGGTTGGTAACCCCTTGACGCAATTTTTGAACTTCTTGTATTGATTTTTGGAGATCAGCAACCATCTTTTCTACTCCAGTATAAAGTTCACCAGAATCCTTTAAGTATTTATCAGATTGATGAATTTGTTGCTCATGTACCTGATTCAACGATTCCAAGTGTTTGTTCAGAACAGAGAGCTGCTGAACATACGATTGGTTAATATTGGATACAGTTGCATGATCGGCCTGAATTTGTGCTGTGATATCTTTATAGCCATTGGCTAGTGACGATGCTGAACCTGCCATATCATCAGCTACCTGCTTGGCGGCACCAGTAATTATTTCGTTTACCTGTTTACCTGTTAAATCAATTTGATTCTTTAAAGAACCTGCAGTTTGAGTGATTCCTTGACTAAACTTATCTCCTGCCTCGGCAACAGAACCTGCGGCTTTTTGATATGTTTCCGATGCTATATTTAAGGACTCATTCAGCACATTGGAAGAGTGTTCATATTTTTCCGAAAACGAGGTAACCGTTCCGGAAGCCTTCTTCATGCTGTCGGCTAATTCATTAGATGCCGTTGCTGCATTTGAAATATCAGCGAGTTTCTCAGAAGTTTGACTGAGCTTATTTAGACCCTTGCCAACCTTATCAAAAAGTTCCGGACCAATGTCTGCTTTTTCAAGCATTTGGTTGAACTTTTCGGTAAAAATTAGAGCGCCTGATGAGTTGGATGTGCCAGCTGAGTTAGAAATAGACTGTTGAGGTTGAGTTGTCACACTTGCTACGGGAGCAGGAGCAGCAACAGCGGGCATACCACCCGTTGCAGTAATAACGCCTGCAATAATCTCCTGAATGGTGTCGCTATCGAGTCCGTTTCTAGCAGATCTGTATTTTTTCAACTCTTCTTCATCTGTCATTCCTGTTAACTCGGGGTAAACAAGCGTCCAATCAACTTCTTCATGCGGCGGTTCAAATGCGGAGAAGAAAAAGATGATTGCTTCAGTAGTCATACCTAATACCAAAGCGGTAGTTGCACCTGTCCAGTGATTTAGTTTGAACAGAGCACCAATAATTACAACGGAGGCTCCCCAACCATACAATTTGGTCATGAACTTTCTCCAGCTGTCGCCTTGAACAAATTCTGTAATATTGAATCCCATTGTGGAAATTTTTTTAAACAGGTTACTAATTTCCTCCCGGCATATAACTTCTCACACAGCGGAATCCAATAAACGGCTTTGCCGTGTCTTGGTATTCATACGTTCTTGTTCCGTTTTGTAAGAAATATCCTATATCTTTCCATGAACCGCCGCGAACAACTTTTCTTTTGAGGGCAGGTGGATCATTAGGCTTTGCATTATACTTATAGTCTGGATTCATGTCATGAGTGAACATGTATGCCGACTCATCATAAGCATTGGAGGTCCATTCAGCCACGTTACCGGCCATATCATATAAGCCATAATCATTTGGATCATAACTCATAACAGGAACGGTTGTAAGTCCTCCATCGTCAATGTAGTTTCCTCTTAATGGTTTGAAGTTGGCCAAGAAGCATCCCGATTGGTTACGGGTATACGGTCCGCCCCAAGGATACTTATTCAAATCTAGTCCACCTCTTGCAGCATATTCCCATTCACTTTCGGTTGGTAGGCGGTAGTCATTAACAAATGGCTCTCCTCTTTTGAAGAGATAATCGTTAAGATATTGCGTACGCCAAATACAGAATGCAGTCGCTTGTTTCCACGTAACTCCAACAACTGGATAGTTATCATAGCTAGGATGGTAGAAATAGGTGGTAGTATAGGGTTCGTTATAAGAATAGGTGAAATCGCTAATCCAGCAAAGGGTGTCAGGATATACATTTACAACATCACGAATGATAAATGAAGAACGGTCCGTGATCGGCACCTTTTCACCCATAATATTAACTACTTCGCCAGAGTAACGTTTTTCGTCATAGTTATAGCGATTTCTTGGATTTGCTGCCTGTTGTAGGTCAATCCAAAAATACTCGTATTGGAGTTTTCGTGTATCGATCTCTTTCCGACGGTAGAATCGTTCTTGATTGTTGTAGAACATGGAATCAAGAATGGCTGCCTGTTCCTCGTCCTTAGGATCGATTGGAGTCTCCCAATTAAGAACAGGTGGATCTATCTCGTTACCAAATTCATCCTCTGTAATGGCAAATTCATCAATTTGATCAGCCAGTAAATGGCGTTCTATGGAGTCACGAACATAATATACGAACTGACGGTATTCGTTATTCGTAATTTCTGTTTGATCCATCCAAAAAGCATCAACAGATACCGTTTTAGCTGGAGCTGTAACAGACCATGCAACATCTTGATCACTAGCCCCCATGTTATATGAACCTTGGGGAATGAAGACCATACCGTATGGTGGTGCCTCGGCGAAGCTTGATCGGCCAGGCACACCAGTAAGTTCCCCACTCATATTAGGGCCACAGCTAGTAAGTGTTGCTGCTATAAGACTCAGAACCAGTATTCTTTTCATAGTCGGAAAGTTATGAGCAAAAAACAAATTTTCCTTAAATGTATTGTGCAAATTACAAAAATCTTATACTCTTGTACCTCTGTGGTGGTTTTTCTTTTTTCAATGTAAAACAATAACTCACCATAAACTCATGTGTACCATCATTATAACCGCTTAAAGCTGATAAGAATAATCGTAAGCATAACCTAATCTAATACCATTAAACAGCTCAATTCCAAACATTGCTGTTACGGCATCGTTTAGCCTATAGGAAACGCCACCCCATATTCTTTTATTGTAGAGAACATTTGTATTTACCGTAAACGAAGAACTGACCCATCGGTTACCATAAAAATGCTTGGAATGATTTCAAATGAGGGATTGGGAAGTGAAAGATTATATCCGGAGCTAAGATAATATGTTCTATCTAAGACAGATGGATTAGTTGTTTTGTTGATTGCTGGTTTATTTAAATGTTGAGCAGAAAGACCAAAATACATTTTATCGGTTTGATAATATAGCCCGAAAGAAAGGTCAAAACTCATTACACTCTCCTTTTGCTGTGGAATATTTGGATCTCCAGTGCCAGTGCCACCTTCCGGGTCTTTCCATGTGGGATTGAGCGATGGATTAATAAAACCAGCAGCAGCACCAATTCCCAATTTTCCATTGGCAAGCGGCAACCTGTAGGCGTAGTTTAAATTAATATCAATGTCGTTATTAAAAGCATATTTGTCGTTGTAAACCGTTATTCCAGCGCCGTGCGATTGACCAAAAAGACGAAAAGGGGAGTTTATATTGATAACCGTTGTTGCTGGTGCACCATCAAAGCCGACCATTGCTGTCTGTTTATTGCAGTTGCGCATATCATGTCGGAACTTCCAGCAAACCCAGGGTTAATAGCCATTTGATTAAACATGTTTTGACTGAATTGCGGAGTTTGTTGAGCTGTTACGTTCAGCACAGAAATACTAATAATTATTGGTAACAGATAAAACTTTCTCATACAAACGCCCCAATACATTTACATCTGAAAGGTAAAATAAGTAAAAATTAATTACTCCAACAAATTTTCAAACCGAATTGCTGGTGTAAATCACTATCCTTGGATGGTTTTATTTAAATGCGAATTGAATGTTCCATTATCGGATCGAAGTTAATTATTTTTTTAAAGTGGAACAACCATCGGAATGGTATATCGTGTTTAGTTGCATCTAGGTATTCATCGTAGTTGCAAGCTACCAATTTATTTGGAATATTTTTTTTTGTGGAAGGAATTTCCATCCACCATCGATCGGTATGTTTGCTTTTGTAAAACACTAAATCTTCTTCGTTGTCCTCAATTTTAACTATGAATTTTTGCAAATTTGCATTCTTAAGCACGGGATACTCACCTTTCCTTTTGGCAAACCCATCAAAATAGTGCCAAATAAGTTGGGCAACGGTGCTAACCGAAATGGAGTAACCAAAATTTTTAAAATCGCCAAAAACGCAGAAAAAATCTACTTTATCAGCATAACCTGCATATCGAGCAATGGCGCAGGCCTCTTCGGCATATAGTCCATTGGGGCCTGATGAATTGCATGCAGGGTTATCAGAATGGCGGATAGATCTCATGTTGAAGTTGACAAGACTGCTATCTCGAAGTAGCGGTTCGCAACTTTTTATGTCTCCACGGAGTTGTCCTAGTCGGAGTATTTCTACAAACAATTTATTTGATAAATCAACATCAACCGGGTTGGTTAGGTAGTTTTGGATGCCAATAATATTCAAGTATTCAATTTCTTTCGCCGGATTTTGGATGAAATGGGAGAATACCCCATTTTGAGCACGTTGACTAGCGGTGTCGCTTAAGGGGATTGTTGAATCAATAATTGTTACTCCAATATTTTTCTTTTCCTTTTGCAAGGAGTTAAATAGAGGTAGTGCATGATTCCGATTAGGTGAGAAAACTACAAGATTCTTTTTTTCCTTTAGGCAGTATTTTGATAAACGGGATAAGCAATTTTCAACCTGATCCGCATTCATCTCTTTAGGTATGTTCCCCAAATCTGCAATCCTTGGCATTCCAGCGGGTGCATACAACGTGTAAAGTTCTCTTCTTACATCGTCTGGTGATCCAAATGATTCGTTGGAGTTGTCGTATAATCCGACCAATAGTATATCAGCCTCCTTGGGCGTTGTTAGCTCTGGAATGATGGGTAAAATTAGTCTACCAAGAGAGGCTGGAAGTTGAAGCGCAGCCTCGGCAAGGATGCTGTTGCTGACGGGTTCAAATAAATCTTCCAGTTTCATGGTTACTTTTTTAACTTAGGTTTTGCTTTAGCCTTTTTTACAGTTTTAGATGCCTTGGGTGCTTGGATGGCTTAATCCCTTTAGGCGACTTTGCGGCATCTTCCATTATGCTCATACATTCGTCGAGGGTTAGGGATTTTGGGTCTTTAGTCTTAGGTATTTTGTAATTCTGTTTCTCGAACGAAATGTAAGGACCAAATCTACCATTTAATACTCTTAGCCCTGGTTTATTGTCGAATTCCAGTATAATTTTATTCTTTTCCTCAATTTGTTTTTCGGCAATTAACTTTACTGCCTCCTCAAAGTTAATGGTGTAAGGGTCGTAATCGGTACCCTTGAGGGAGTAATACTTCGATTTGTGTTTTACAAATGGGCCAAAACGACCAATTGCTGTTGATATTTCGTCGCCATCGAGTTTGCCAATGGAGCGTGGAAGATCAAAAAGATGCAGTGCCTCTTCGAGCGAGATGGATTCAATGAGTTGTCCTTTTTGAAGACTTGCATACTGTGGTTTTTTGCCACTGCTACTTTCGCTTTCCCCGAGTTGAGCAATTGGGCCAAACCTTCCGATCCTCACAAAAACAGGTTTACCCGTTTTAGGATCATCACCAAGTTTTTTTTTCTCCCTTGCTGGGTTGTGACGTTTTGGTTGTTTCCTCTACTGTTTGATGAAATGGGATGTAAAAAGTTTTTAAGCATGTTTGTCCAGCTAACCTTCCCTTCTGCAATCTTGTCGAAGTCTTTTTCAACATTTGCGGTAAAGTCATAGCTTAGAATAGAGGTGAAATATTTGGTTAAAAAGTCTGTTACCAAAATTCCTATATCGCTGGGGAATAGTTTGCTTTTCTCTGCTCCGAATGTCTCAACTCTTGATTCTTCAGTTATTTTGTTCCTTTTAATTTCAGTGATAGATAGGTGCGTTCAACTCCTGGTCTGTCTTCCTTTTGGACGTATCCTCTTGTGATTATGGTGGAGATTGTTGGTGCGTATGTTGATGGTCGACCAATTCCCAACTCCTCCAATTTCTTAACTAAGCTAGCCTCTGAATATCTAGGTGGTTTTTGGGTAAATCTCTCTGTGGCCAATATTTCCTTTGAAGTTAATTGCTCTCCTGCAGTAACTTTGGGGAGCAAGGAGGCTGTATCATCATCATTTTCGTCATCGGTTCCTTCAATGTATACCTTTAAAAACCCATCGAATAGTAAAACTTCACCTGTTGCTTCAAACTTCTCTTTGGCGTTGGATATACCTATAGTAATAGTAGTTTTTTCTAAGGAAGCGTCTGCCATTTGACTTGCCAGAGTTCGTTTCCATATTAAATCATATAATCTTCGTTCGGCCGATGATCCATCAACAGAGGGATTCTCCATATACGTGGGCCTGATGGCTTCGTGTGCTTCCTGGGCTCCTTTTGATTTTGTCTTGTATTGTCGCTGTTGGTAATAGCGCTCACCGAACATCGATTCAATTGCTGTTTTAGCGCTTTTTAGTGCTGTTTCGGAAAGATTCACCGAGTCGGTTCTCATGTAGGTAATCAATCCAGCCTCATACAGCTTTTGGGCAATAGTCATAGTTTGAGCCACAGAAAAACTCAATTTACGACTGGCTTCTTGCTGCAATGTTGACGTGGTAAATGGGGGTGCCGGTGTTTTTTTTGCAGGTTTTTTGGCAATATTTGTAACCGAAAACGATGCTAATATGCAGTTTTCGAGAAATGCTTTTGTTTCTATGGGAGAAGGAAAGCGTTTGTTAAGCTCTGCTTTAATTTCCCCACTCTTTGTTGCAAATAGTCCTTGTATTCTGAAGTTCGATTCTGGAATAAAGGCAAGAACTTCACGCTCTCTTTCAACAATAAGCCTAACAGCAACCGATTGTACTCTTCCTGCAGAGAGTGATGGTTTTACTTTTTTCCAAAGGATTGGAGAAACTTCGTAGCCAACTAATCTATCAAGAATCCTTCTTGCTTGCTGGGCATTTACCAAATTTAAATCAATGTTACGCGGATTTTCGATAGCATGAATTATTGCTTCCTTGGTTATCTCGTGGAAAACAATGCGTTTTGTTTTTGACGCATCTAGTTCAAGAACTTCTTTTAAGTGCCATGCAATTGCCTCTCCTTCACGGTCCTCATCGGAGGCGAGCCAAACAACCTTTGCTTTTTCAGAAAGCGACTTCAGCTCGGCAACCAGCTTCTTTTTTGTTGCATCAACAATGTAAGAAGGTTCGAAGTTGTTTTCAACATCAATGCTAAGCTTATTCTTTGTAAGATCACGGATGTGGCCGAATGACGATTTTACTAAGAAATTTTTTCCCAGAAATTTTTCAATCGTTTTTGCCTTGGCAGGCGATTCCACAATAACCAAATTTTCCTGCATTCCCCAAACTTTTTGAACAGCACAAAGTAAATCAATTACATCACTAACTTCAAAATTTAGAATGCAATAATTATTTTCTATTTTTACGCCCATTATGAAAACACCCATCTAATGGATACTTCGAATAAATTTAGAAAAAAATATTTACTTTGGTTTTGGGGAATACTTCTCTTTCCATTGGTGTCAATAGCCATCCTTTTCACCTTAATTTCGTTGGAAGTCTTTGGTCCAATGCCTTCCTTTGAAGATCTTGAAAACCCCAAGAGCAACTTAGCCTCCGAGGTTTATTCGGAAGATAATGTTCTTTTGGGTAAATACTATATCGAAAATCGCTCATACACTGGTTATGATGAGCTTTCTCCAAACATTGAAAATGCTTTAATTTCCATTGAGGATGTAAGGTTCCGAAGTCACTCCGGAATTGACTTTCGTGGGTTGGCGCGCGTGGTCATTAAGACCTTAATATTAGGTGATAGGGACGCGGGAGGCGGATCAACACTTACCCAGCAGCTGGCCAAGAATCTATTTCCACGCGATACTACATATTATCACTTGAGTATTACCCGCAAGGCAAATCTTGTTATTGCAAAGTTTAAGGAATGGGTTACGGCAGTGAAGTTGGAGAGGAATTATACAAAAGATGAGATTTTGGCAATGTACCTCAATACCGTTCCTTTTGGTGGTACTGTATATGGGATAAAATCGGCGGCTAAAACATACTTTAATGCGGACCCCGACAGCCTAACCATTGAACAGTCTGCAGTATTAGCCGGGTTGGTAAATGCGCCAACGCGTTATAGTCCAGTGCGTAATCCTGACAAATCCATTGAGCGTCGGAATATTGTAATTGATAAAATGGCTAGGTATGGATATATTTCTATGCATGTGGCCGATTCGGTAAAAAAGATTCCGTTGCAGTTACATTATCAAGTGCAGGATCACAACGAGGGCCTGGCAACCTATTTTCGGGAAACATTGCGCTTAATTCTTAGCGCAAACAAGCCGGAACGTTCAAACTACTATTCATACGATACATTTAAGACGGATTCAACGGAATGGGCCAATAATCCCGTATATGGATGGTGCAATAAAAATGTGAAGCCCGATGGCACACCTTATAACTTGTATCGCGATGGTTTGAAGATCTACTCTACCATCAATAGTAAAATGCAGCAGTATGGCGAAGATGCGCTTAAGGAGCATCTATCGCAGAACCTTCAACCGGCTTTTGATAAGGAGCAAAAAAGCAAAGGCTACCCTGTTTATGCTCGAGATGTTCCCAAGGATCAGGTCGAGGCAATTTTAAATCAAGCTGTTCGTCAATCACCTCGATTTGGAAGCCTTACCCAAGAAGGTTTATCTGATGCTGAAATCCGAAAGAATTTCAACACCAAGACAAGCATGACTGTTTTTACGTGGAAGGGAGATAGGGATACGGTGCTTACTCCATTAGATAGTATCAAACTTTATAAACGATACTTGCGAGCTGGATTTATGGCAATGGATCCTCATACCGGCTATATTAAGGTATATGTGGGTGGTCCTAACTTTAGATATTTTAAGTATGACTTGGTTATGAAGAGCAAACGTCAAGTTGGTTCTACAATTAAACCATTTTTATATACACTTGCCATGCAAGAAGGTTATTCACCTTGCTTTAAAGTTCCTAATGTGCCACAAACATTCATGGTGGGTGATTCAACATGGACACCAAAAAATTCAGGTGAAACAGAATATGATGGTAAGATGGTGACTTTAAAGTGGGGATTGGCTAACTCTGTTAATAATATTTCTGCATGGTTGATGAAGCAGTTTAATCCTCAGAATGTCGTTGATATTAGTCATAAACTTGGAATAAAAAGTTATATCGATCCTGTTGTCTCCATTTTTCTTGGCACATCCGATTTCTCTGTTTACGAAATGGTTGGTGCATATTCAACCTTTGCTAATCGGGGAATTCATAACGAGCCTATCTATGTTACTCGTATAGAGGACAAAAATGGCAATGTGCTGGCAACATTTAAAACATCCAAAAACGAAGCTATTAGTGAGAAAACAGCCTATCTGATGATTAATTTACTGCAAGGGGTAATTGATCATGGCACGGGTCGGCGGTTGCGTTATCGCTATCAAATCCCAGGTCAACTTGCCGGTAAGACTGGCACCACTTCCAATCAATCCGATGGCTGGTTTATGGGAATTACGCCAAATTTAGTTGGTGGTGTTTGGGTGGGTGGCGAAGACAGAGCAATTCACTTCGAAGGAATTACCCTTGGTCAAGGTGCCAGTATGGCTCTTCCTATATGGGGAATTTTCCTTAACAAAGTTTATGCCGATCCGACCTTGGGGATTGATGGCTCTGCCATTTTTGCTAAACCTGCAACAATTACCGTTGATATAGATTGCCCGGTTGATCCAGAAGATGAATCGAAAAAGCAGGAGAATGATTTCTTTTAGGAGGAACCCTATTTAATTTATAGTGAATTCTGAATTCCGGGGATAGAGGCTATAAGCATTTGAGTGTATGGACTTTGAGGGTGCTGATAAATTTCAGCGCTCTCTCCAACCTCCTTCACTTCTCCATGTTGGAGCACTACAATCCTATCGCTCATATATTTAACCACCGAAAGATCATGGGAAATGAAAAGGTAGGTTAATCCTTTCTCCTCCTTGAGCTGGTTTAGTAAATTGAGTATTGCTGCTTGTACCGACACATCGAGCGCACTTACAGATTCATCACAAATAATGAGTTCTGGATTGAGGGCTAGCGCTCTTGCAAGAGATATTCGTTGACGTTGACCTCCCGAAAATTCATGTGGATATTTGTTTGCAGAAGACTTAGGGAGGTTTACATCATTAAGGAGTTGGAATATTTTGTTATTTAATTCTCCTCGGTTGTTGCCAATTAAGCGCAATGGTTCAGCAAGAATATCTCTAACGGTGTGCTTAGGATTAAGCGATGAGAATGGATCCTGGAAGACGAGTTGAATATTTTTTCTAAACATTCGATAATCTATCCCTCGAAGTGAAGTAACATTTTTCCCATGATAAGTAATTTCTCCCTGCCTTGTTTTCACTAGCATGGTGATGGCTCTTCCAATAGTTGTTTTACCTGATCCTGATTCGCCTACCAATCCAAGGGTTTCTCCTTTGTATATGGCTAAGTCTATGTTGCGGAGTGCATGGTAATTGGTATTGGGTGAGAAAAGAGGTTGCTTAACTTCGTATGTTACGCATAGATTCTTAACCGTGATGATTGGATTGTTCGCTGGATTTTCTTTTTGGTAATGTGCTTTTTCTTTACCTGGAAGTATTAAACTTCCATCTTCGGTAAGAAACGGTAACCTTGCCGAAGTTGTGGTAATAGATGGTTTGCATGCTAAAAGGCCTTTTGTGTATTCTGCATTAGGATTTGAGATAATTTGATGGGTATCGCCAGTTTCAACCATCTTTCCTTTATGCATTACCATTATTTTGTCGGCAATTTCCGAAATCACGCCAAGATCATGTGAAATGAATATGACCGCAATATTTCTACTCTTTTGTAATCGCTTAATTAGGTTGAGAATTGCCTTTTGAACGGTAACGTCAAGGGCTGTAGTTGGTTCATCGGCAATTAAGAGCGATGGAGAGCAAGATACTGCCATTGCAATCATTACCCGTTGACGTTGTCCACCGCTAAGTTGATGTGGATAACTTTGGTATGCCTTTTCTGGATTATCCAGCTGTACTTCGCGGAAAAGTTCTAAGGTTTTTTCTTTGGCAACTTTTTTATTAAGGTTGAGATGTTCCACCATCATCTCATCAGCCTGCTTTCCACATTTCATTGAAGGATTCAACGCAGTCATTGGTTCTTGAAAAATTATACCAATCTGCCGACCCCTAATTTCCCTTTGTTGGGATGATGAAAGACGAAACAGGTCTATCTCTATTTCATTTAATTTAAAGTGACTTTCTCCTTCAAGTTTTGCATGGTTAGGGAGTAATCCTAGTAGTGAAAGTGCTGTTAGTGATTTGCCAGAGCCAGATTCTCCAACAATTCCGAGGCATTCTCCACTCTCTAGTTGAAAGCAAAGTTTTTCTACCACAAAGTTTGGGCTATTTTGAAACGAAATACTTAAATTTTTTATAGATAGTAGCATAAAATGTCAGGATATATGACAAAATTAAACAAATATATTTCAGTTAATAACCTTATATCTTAAGGAATTATTATGATGTATGACAATGTTGTTTGTTGCTAAATTTATTAATATAAGAAGTTGTACTCTAATGGATGTATTTTTTTCATAATTTTATGGCATTATGTTTATAACCCAAATTAACTGACAAATACAGCAAGATCAATGGAAGTGTTTAAGGTTAAAGGAACGAATGTTTCACCAGAAGTTTATTTTGATCCTGATGCATTAAAATTTGAGATATCTGGATACTCCCGCCCAGAGAATGTTCGCGATTTCTTTATGCCTTTACTTAGCTGGTTAGAGCAATTTGTAAAGGATTTAGTTGATAAGAAGCCTAGTATTTCTCGGCCTATTGGTTTTAACTTTAGATTAGTTTATTTTAATTCTTCTTCGGCGAAGTTCATGTTTGACATGGTCTCCATCATTAATGAGATACATAAAAATAAATTTCCAGTTGTGATAAACTGGTATTTTGACGAAGATGATGAGGAACTTCGCGAGGCTGGAGAGGAGCTTTCGGAGATGGCGAACTTCCCTTTTTCCTATATTGAAGTCAGAAAATTACACTAATCAGTATATAAAGAAAAAAAAGAGGAGGGATTTAGCCCTCCTCTTTTTTTAATAGGTTTCCTTTAAAAGCTAAAATCAAAACCTATCCCAAAACCAATGTTATTTCTATTGTAGGTTTCGGTAATTCCGTTTATCCCATATTGAGGATAGTCAACGGTTCTTTGTCCTTGAACATATTGGGTGTAAAGCACACCTAGGTTAAGCGTTAGGCGCTCACTTGCCATGAAGGCACAACCAAACCCTACACTATTTGATGAAAGGCTATAGCTGATGTCAGTTTGATATCCTTGTCCAACTCCAGTTTGTACATAGAGATACCCCGCGCTTAAGAGAAATTTGTCTGTAACGTTGTATTCCATTCCAAAGGCAAGTTCATAGAGATTGTTGTCAATGAAATTTTGTCTTCCATCCCAGTCGACATTTTTATCAAAGTAGTGGTGTAAACCAGCGGAAAGTTTAAGATCAGGAAGAATTTTATAGTCGACTCCAATCGAAAGGAGCGCGGGAAGATCTTCTCTATACGTTGCTCCCTCAGGAAACATATTGGTAACAACATCCGATTTTGTATGGTTGGTGAGCTCAAGTTTTGTTTTGAACTCAAACTTTATACCAATGTTGATTTTGTCGTTTGGCGTAATGTTTACTCCAATAATTGGAGTAAAACCTGTGCCAGTCTGCCTTACATCAACTTTTTGGTCACTCGTGGCTGCTGCATTTTGAGTTGAAGCTGCAGCGTTTGCTAGGTATGCCGATTGAACCTGAGAAACGGTCATAGCGGGGTTGTAGGCTGCACCTAAACCAGCTGACAATGCCGTTACTTGATCGTCTGTAAGGAGATTGTTGGTGCGAGCCTCTTGCAGTGTTTGATCACCAGCACCGTAGGTTGTAATTAATGGATCAATGCTTGAAGCTGCTCCGTTTGCAAGTGTTGCCAACTGAGTAAAGAAAACGGATGCGAGCATAAAATTTCCAGATGGGTTGATACCCGGATAAAGTGGATTGATGCTAATGTTTTTCATTTCACCTTTGTAGGTGTTAACCGCATAAATCATTCTAACTCCCGCAAATGCACTAATTATATCGGTAAACTTATACGATGCACCTACCTGAGAACCCCAAAAAACGGAGCTGCCGTCGAATGATAAATCTAATGAGTATGCGGAGGTTGGAATACCTTTGCGTTTAATCCGGCTGGAATGGCAGATATCGGGATTTCAAAACTTGGTAACCCCTTTCCATAGTTGGCAGTGCCTCCACCAGAATTTGGATTAAAGCCAAAAGAGAAAACCCAACGATCCATCTTATAGGCAGCATAAATACCTGGGAAAAACGGGATAGTTACATCACCTATGTACTTTTGATCATTGAGCAATGGGAATCCATTGTCAATAGTTCTTTTCGAGAAGAGAGTTTGGTTGTTTAGTGAAAAATGGAACCCATTTCCCAGCTTGGTTAAGCCAGCCGGATTGTAGTAAATGGCATCGATGGAGGTGGATGCATCTCTTGCCAACATACGCATGTAGGCTGCACTTTGGTTCGAGTTTGTTAGAATGCCCCTGCGAAGATGGGGGCTGAAAGTAGCACGGTTGCTACTGAAAGTAAATACTTCTTCATATGTTGTAAATTATTTGTTTGTTTTGCAGTTATACAAGAAAATTGTTGTCTCCTTGTGTTGCTTTAGGTTGCACTCAAAAGAAAAAATTAAAAGGCAGAAAATGAGGGCTGTGCGAAAAGATATGCTAACCTAATTGAAAAAGAATCACTATACCCCGTGGAAACAGAGTGCTTGGTGTGCTATGAACGAATAATTCAAATAAGGAGAAATCGGTTGTTATAACCGTTGGAAAGCCCCAAGTTGCAAATATCTTTGCTTGGAGTATAAAATCGATTGTTAATAGAGCCAGGAAGTGGACTATTCCCTTTGGGATGTATGTGTATGGCAATACCTTTTATGCTAGTGCCTGGTTTTGAACCAAATACAGCAAAAAAGGAATCTTTAATAAATTTCTGGATAAGCAGCACATAGGCTGTTATTGCCAAAAATATTCTTGCCCTACGCATTAGATTTATTAATTTGGGGCAATATAGTGAATTTTAATTTTCAAGCAAATTTAAGGGTTGGTGGTTAAACTTCACGGTTGATTATCATTCTAATTTTTAACCAACTAAAATCTTAAGGAATGATTTGGAATAAATTATTGCTCATACTCTTCATTATTGGGTCTTTTGCCCAAGTTAATGCTCAAGACACTATCACTGTTGGTGGCTACCATTTCACTAACATTAAAAAGTTACCAGTTACCTCTGTCAAGGACCAATTTCGATCTGGAACTTGTTGGAGTTTTGCCACGGTATCCTTTGTCGAATCTGAACTTTTAAGGATGGGTAGACCGGATTTGAACCTTTCGGAGATGTTTTTTGTAAGGGAGGCATATCAACGTAAGGCAACTTCATACGTTCGTCGCCAAGGAACTTCAAATTTTTCAGAAGGAGGACAGGCTCATGATGTACTCAATATAATAAAGGATAAGGGGATGGTTCTTGACACTGTTTATCCTGGTCTTAACTATGGTGAATCTAAGCCTGTGCATGCTGAGCTTTATGCTGTGTTGGATGCTTTCGTTGGAGCGGTTGTTAAAAATCCAAACAAAAAGTTGTCTACAGCCTGGAAGAGTGGATTTACAGGAATTCTTGATGCCTATCTTGGCAAGTCGGTTTCCACCTTTACGTATAACGGAGAGCAAACTACTCCCACTGAATTTACGAAACAGTTGCGGTTTGAGCCAGATGACTATGTGGAGTTAACATCTTTCTCCTGCTATCCTTATAATTCTAAGGTGATGTTAGAAATACCTGATAATTGGAGTAATGGTCAATACTACAATGTTCCTTTTGATGATATTGAGGCCGTGGTGGAAAATGCAATAAAAAAAGGGTACACCGTATGTTGGGACGGCGATGTTGGAAATCCAGGTTTTGAGTATTCAAAGGGTATTGCTGTATATCCCGACGATAGCACAAAGGAGGTTGCTGGTCTAGAAATAGACAAGTGGACAGCCATGACCTCTTCGGAGAAGCATAAGTTATTGTATGGTGGAGAAGGCCCAGTTCCTGAAAAACCAACCTCAGAGGTAGAACGTCAAGCCGATTTTGATAATTTAACCCTTACCGACGATCATCTTATGCACCTTGTTGGAAGCGTTGTTGATCAAACAGGAAAGCGTTTTTACATAATAAAAAATTCGTGGAATAAGGATTCTAATAGCTATGGTGGATTGCTATATATGAGTCAACCTTATGTAAAACGTTATACCATTGCAATCATGGTTCATAAGGATGCTATTCCTTCGCAAGTGCGTGAACGACTGGGGTTATAGCTCTATTGTCATGATTATTAACAGAATAGTACTCGTTGTCTCTTTACAAATAATTGCCGTATTAGGCTTTTCTCAGGATATGGATACACTAAAATTGCCGTCACCCCAATTAACGGGAGGAAAACCGTTAATGGATTTGCTTCGGGAGCGTAAAACAACGCGTGCTTTTTCAACAAAGGAGTTATCGATGCAGGAACTTTCCAATCTTCTGTGGGCTGGAGCTGGTATTTCTCGTCCCGAATCGGGAAAGCGAACTGCACCAAGTGCCAACAATTGGCAGGAAGTGGAAATATATGTTTCGTTGAAGAGCGGCGTTTATCGCTACGATGCCCTGCAAAATTCTTTGATTCCAGTGTTGGCAGAAGATATTCGTTCTAAAACAGGACAGCAGGATTTTGTGGGAGGTGCACCGGTAAACCTTATATATGTGGCCGACTATTCCAAAATGACCAATCGTCCTGAGGCGATGAAGTTTTTTTATTCCGGTACAGATACGGGCTTTATTTCCGAAAACATATACCTCTACTGTGCCTCGGCTGGTTTAGCAACGGTGGTAAGAGGCATGGTAAATCGGGAGGAATTTAAAAACGGTGTTAAAACTTTCACCGGAGAAGAATGTGGTTTTTGCTCAAACCGTAGGGTATCCGGCAGAGTAACATTGCTGGGGAGGAAGCATGAGGCGCAGTTGCTGCGCCTCTTTTTTTATCATTTCGAATAAACCCTTTGCTATTGACATCCTACTTGCCTAAATTTGGTAAATGTTGAAAACAAACAACCCGCTGAATATGAAAAGCTAACTATACTCTTGTCTTTGTTTGCCTATTTGCCTCTTCCTTTGCTCAAACGGTAAAGGAGATGCGTTGGACCTACGATTATAAGATACATGTTAAGTTTTCTAACGATACAAGCCAGGTGGTTGATGTTAAGGCGCTGCAGCACAGCGGATCGCTTACCGATGCTATTTCTTGATAAGGAGGCTACCTACTATCCGGTATCGCTTGATGCTGATTTTGTAAAAGCGCTAAAGATAAAAAGTTATTGGTAGATAAAGTTGAGGGTGATACCCTACAAAAGGTGAGTAACCAAACTCTTTGGTCGGCGTTGCATACCAGCCTTGGAGTGGTAGCTACATTCACTTTATCAACTGCATGATGTATGCCTTGGAGTCTGACCATTTGAACTTAACCGATCCTATTATGAAGCGGCCGGTTACCTCCTGGAAGCCAAAACCAATGACAGAGTCGTTTAAAAGAACTCACAAATGGAGTTACTACATACCCTTCACGCAAAAAGTTGCTCGCAAGAGTTTAAAACGCAGCAAAAGAAGAAAGAGGATCGAGACATAATGCTACTTCCCATCGACTTTAGGACACTCTTTCTTGCAACAAATGATAAAAATTATGCCAAACTCAAGTCGGCAGGCGATAAAAAGAGTATTGCCAAAATCGACTTAATTCGTTTACTTCTGGGTGCCCAATATTTAGGGGAAGACCAAATTAACTATATCAAAGCCAAGGTAATTACCGCCATATATCAATATTCGGCCAATAGCCTTCCTTCGGTCATTATTTTTGATGATCTGAATGCTGCTGTAGCTATGACCCTAAACTCTGATGGTTACAAGGTTGAGCAGATTGTATTTCGGGATGCCGACTCCATCGATCAGGAGGAGATAGATGGGCGAAAGGCGCGTATTGAGGCTTTTCTTAGGGCGATTAACGAAGCCAACGATCGCGTATTTAAGAAAAGGCTATCCAGCTATTACGGGAATTAATTATTTAGTTTCCCCTTTTTAAAAAACAAAAATCAGGCTACCACTCCAAACTCTTGTGTTTTTCACGCTATGAAAGCAAGAGTTTATTTGGAATGGTAGCCTGATTTTCATGCTACTTAGATAGTAGAATACCTATTTTTTTGGTTTCTTTGGGTTTGGGTTCTTCGGCGATTACTTCCGATTTTCCCTCTTCCAATGGTTTTCCCCCTTAAGGTAGCTGGGTAGCTCCATTCCGGCCATTTTAAACAGCTCCTCAAACGGAGGAATTGCACCCAACATTCCGGAAAGGAAGTTTGCCGTTGCTGGCGATTTTCCATCTTTCCCAGCAGAAAGGTTGTCCCAAACCGTAACCTTGTCAATTTTAAGGTTTTTGATGGCCTCAACCTGAGTTTTAACCAACTCGGGCAGCTTGTCGGCAATCATCATCATTACGGCATCCTTGGAGTTTCCGGCAGCTTTGCTCAATCGCTCAAAACCTTCGGCCTGTTTGCTTAGAATTTCGAGCATACCTTTTGCCTGTGCCTCCATCTTCATAAATATTGCATCGGCTTCCCCACGTGCCTGACGACGAGTTTGTTCGGCAATAGCCTCGGCATCAATTTCGATTTTTTCCTTATTAATTTGGGTAGGAATAATGATATCGGCGTTTTGGCTTGCCTGATCGCGGTTGGCACGAGAGGATTCGGCAAGTTTTTCTGCAGCGTAGGCCTCTTCAAGTGCTTTTGCCTTGGCAACCTTTTCGGCAGCGGTTGCTTTACGTTCAGCCTCAGCCTCGTTTTCACGACGGGTAGAGTTGGAGTTGGCAATGGGTTATTTTAGCCCTATTTTCTCCTTCTACCGCGGTTGCATCGGCGCTGGAAACCTGAACACGTTGGTCGCGCATGGCGTTAGCCTCACCAATTGAACCATCACGATTCTTTTCGGCAACGCTCTTCTTAGCATCGTTGATTGCCTTGGAAGCAGCCCTCCTTGCCCAGTGCCTCAATGTATCCCGACTCATCGTTAATGTCGGTTACGTTAACGTTGATGAGTTTTTAAGCCGATTTTCTTTAATTCTGCTTCTACGTTGGACGAAACGGCGGCGAGGAATTTATCACGATTACTATTAATTTCTTCAATTTCCATGGTGGCAACAACCAACCTCAGTTGACCAAAGATGATATCCTTGGCAAGGTTGCTGATGTTGTCTTGGCTCTGCCCAAGTAATCGTTCAGCAGCATTATCCATTATCCCTGGTTCGGTAGATATACCTACTGTAAAACGGGAAGGAACGTCCACTCGAATATTCTGTTGGCTTAATGCGCTGGTTAAATTAATTTCAATGGAGAGAGGTGTGAGGTTAAGAAAGGCGTAGTCTTGTATTACTGGCCAAATAAAGGCTGCTCCTCCATGAATACATTTGGCTGAGCGGGCCTCATCGGATATGCTACGACCAACTTTTCCGTAAACAACCAAAATTCTGTCGGAAGGACATCTCTTGTATCGTTTAAACAACGAGACAATAAGCAGGAAGATGAATAGGACCCCTGCTATTACTGCAATAACTAGATACTGACTCATAATTTTCTATTAAATTTTTTTAACAAGTAAAATTTCGTTTGTTAAGATGCCAACTACCTCTACCAAAGAACCGGTTGGTATGGTAATGTCATCATCCGTCATGGCATCGAGCGTTCTCAAACCTTGTAGTTTGATTTGAATCTTGCCTGTGCCGTTTCTCTTAGGTGGGATAAAAGGTAAACACTTGCTTTTTCCCCAATGGCGCGATTAATTTCGAGATTGCCTGTTTCAACAAGCCTGCCCATGAAGTAGTAGATGCTGGACATTATTAACATCATCAAGAATCCACTAATAGAGGAGATGATAATTGTGGACGCAAATGCTAATTTACTGTCGATACAAGCAAGGACCACTCCATCCGAAAATGGTAAAAAAGGCAATTAGGTTTTTAAAGGTTACAAGTTGAAAGGATATGCCATCATCAATGTCGGTTGAGGTATCGACATTTCCTGTGGCATCGAGACCACTAGAATCTGAACTTGCCCCTAAAAATGACATTATCAGCTCAATAATAAAGAGGAGTGAAAAAGGCAAAGTTATTAACCAGTAAATTTTGGAAATAATCTCCAACCCTTGCCACCAAGATCCAAAACTATCCATTGCAGCGTAGAATTAATTTTAGGTGAAATTAAGAATATTCATCAATTTTTCACCAACCATTCATACAAAAAGCGGCTATGGAACCAAAAAAATAATCGTTGGACGGGGGGAGTTAATCAGGACTTTATACTGGCATTACTCGTTTACCAGCAAATTGCAGCCTCTGATATCGCTGGTATCGAAGCGGCCAAGAACTTCGAATTCTCCGGTTGGATGAATTTTCCCTAGGTCTTTAAGTTCCAAAAAGAGCAGGAGTAATGTTGGCCAGATCGATAATGTTAATGCCACCTGTCTGTCCCGTTTCGACAAATGAAAAGGGATCGTTGGTATCCCTAATAACAACCTTCATCCAGTCGGGTGTTCTAAATAATCCTTTTCCAAAGGAGTAACCTTGTGACAACAGTTCGGTCATCCCATATTCCGAATGGATTGATGAAACGCCAAGTCCATCGCAAAGCAATTGGTGCAGTTCCTCTCGAGGAAGTTCACGTCGAGTTCCTTTCATTCCTCCAGTCTCCATGACGATGGTGTTGTTTAGCTGCATCTTATGTTGTTCAACAAGGTCAAGGAGTGCAAATGAGACACCAATGAGCAGGACTTTTTGGCCTGAATTATTCAGCTGTTGCAATTTGGTAATCAGTTCGTCCAAGTTGTGCAGGTAAAAGCCAGATTCTGAATGTTTTGTTTCTTTTATGAGTTCGTCAACCATAAAAACCAGTGAAGATCCTTCTCTCTCTAAATAGGACGGTAGCAGGGCAAGTATGCAGTATTCATTGGGATTACCATAGAATTTTTTGAATGCTGATACAAAACTTTGTCGATAGAGATTAGTGCTTGCAACGTAATGGTGACTACGAATCATTCCGGTAGTACCCACTGCTGGAAAATACGACCTCATGTGCTTTGCCTCGAGTCACTATTTTTTTTGTTTTAAAGAACTCTACGGGTAAAAATGGGATATCTTCAATGCTATTAACTTTTTGTGGATTTATTCCAAGCTGATTCACATAATCTGCATAAACTTCAACTTGCCGTGCCTGAAATCGAAAAACTTCAATTGCAAGTTCGTTAAAACCTGCATTGTTCTTATTAAGGTTAAAAATGCGGTCTATAATTTGAGCGGCTATCATTTGTGACAATTATTTAAGACAACGAGATATTGAAATTCATCGTTTAAAATTTTCACAAAGTTAAAAAATTGGAGGAGGATGAAGTTGTGGAAGCTATAGGATAAAAAAGCAGGTTCATAAAGTTCTGAACCTGCTTTGCTTATTTGTTGAGTTAAATTTATCCTCTAATGGTTTTTATACCAGGAAGTTCTTTCCCTTCCATGTACTCAAGCATGGCACCACCACCTGTAGAAACGTAGCTGACTTTATCGGCAAGCTTGTTTTTGTTGATGGCAGCAACTGAGTCACCACCACCAATCAAGCTAAATGCGCCTTTTTCTGTTGCGCGTGCAATGGCGTGGGCAATTGATGAAGTTCCTTTGGCAAACTTGTCCATTTCAAATACACCCATGGGGCCGTTCCATAGAATGGTTTTGGAATGTTCAATCACATCGCTGAAAATTTTTATAGACTCATCAGCAATATCAAGACCCATCCAACCATCTGGTGTTTCATTAATTTTGGTCGTTTAGTATTTGCATTGGCATCAAAGGCATCTGCATTAATTGCATCAACGGGGAGGTAAACTTTAACTCCTTTTTCTTTGCTTTTTTCAGCAACTCGAGTGCAAGATCAAGCTTGTCTTCTTCGCAAAGAGATTTTCCTATTTTACCACCTTGCGCTTTAATAAAGGTGTATGTCATGCCGCCACCAATAATTAGGTTATCAACGCGGTTGAGCAGATTTTCAATGAGTAAAATTTTGTCGGAAACCTTGGCACCACCCATAATGGCTGTAAATGGTTTTTTCAGGAGCCTTTAGCACCTTATCCATGGCCTTAAGCTCGCTTTCGATAAGGTAGCCAAACATACTATTTCCAGGGAAATATTGTGCAATGAGAGCGGTAGATGCGTGAGCACGATGGGCGGTTCCAAAGGCATCGTTTACATAACAGTCAGCATAGCTGGCTAGCTGCTTGGTGAATTCTTTTTGTTTTTCCTTTACAACTATCTTTGCAGCTTTTTTCTCCTCTTCGGTAGCAATTTCTGGAAGGCGAGGTTTTCCCTCTTCTTCTTCGTAGTACCGTAGATTTTCCAACAGCAAAATTTTCACCGGGTTTTAAACTCGCTACCATTTTTTTTGTTGAATCACCCATACAATCATCTGCAAACTTAATCTCTTTTCCGCCAAGAAGTTTGGATAGAACTGCGACAACTGGTTTTAAGGAATATTTTGCTTCTACCCCGGAAGGACGGCCAAGATGTGACATCAATATGGCCGATCCACCATCATTAATAATCTTCTGTATTGTTGGAAGAGCTCCACGGATGCGTGTATCATCAGTTACTTCAAGTGTTTGCTTGTTGAGGGGCACATTAAAGTCAACCCTTACTATGGCCTTCTTTTCTGCAAAATTGTAGTTGCTAATTTTTATCATAACCTATATTTATTTGTTATCGTGAGATATGTATTTATCAAAACTGAGCGGTAAAGTTACGTAAAAAAGCAGTGTTTTTGCAATAACAGAAGCTGGCTTCATTCAAATTCTACGGAATCGTTTTCGTAATGCACTGACTATTTTTGTTAACTTTGAGCAGCATAAAGCTATAGTTATAAACACAAAATTGCAGAATAATGTTCTTTCGCGAAATAGTTGGGCAGGAGCAGGTTAAATTGCAACTTATTCAAACAGTTAAAGAGGGAAGAATTCCTCATGCACAGCTTTTCCTTGGGCCAGAGGGATCGGGAAACTTGGCATTGGCCATTGCTTATGGTCAGTTTGTATGCTGTGAACATCCCACCGAAAACGATTCTTGTGGAGTGTGTCACTCGTGCAAGAAGTATCAGAAGTTAATTCATCCTGATCTGCATTTTATCTTTCCAGTCAATACCACCAAGGATTCAGAAAAGGATGTGAGTAGTGATCATTTTTTAGCCAAATGGCGTGAACTATTTCTTCATTCACCTTATTTTAGCGAGAATCGTTGGTACGAATATATCGGGATAGAAAACAAGCAAGGTAGCATTAGTAAAAATGAAGCCTCGGAGATAATTCGTAAGCTGAGTCTCAAGTCTTTCGAGTCGGAGTATAAGGTGGTTATAATATGGCTTCCTGAACGTATGAATGAGGTGTCGGCCAATAAGTTGCTTAAGTTGATAGAGGAACCGGCAGATAAAACACTATTTATTCTTGTCTCAGAAAATTCGGAGCGAATTATCAAAACCATACTTTCCCGCACGCAACTTGTGAAAATTCCACACATCGATCGTCAGAGTTTGGTGTCGGCGTTGATGGATAAATTGGCTGTGGAGCCATTTTTGGCACAATCTATTGCCAGAATTGCCAATGGTAACTTTGCCCTTGCACAGCAACTGGCTGCTGACGGAAGCCAAAGTGCAACTTGGTTTGATGCTTTCCAGCAACTCATGCGGCTATCTTACAAAAAAGATATTTTAGGCTTAATGGAGTGGGCAGAGGAGTTGGCTTTACTCGGGAGAGAGCGGCAAAAAAACTTTTTGGAGTATGCTCTAAAACTTACTCGTGATAGTCTTATGACAAACATGGGCCTGACAGACCTTGCATTTCCGGGGAAGAATGAGGAACTTTTTGTAACGAACTTTTCTCCTTATATTAATATTGAAAAAGCAACCGTTATTTATAGAGAAATGAACTTAGCGTTTCTTCAAATTAGCCAGAATGGAAATCCCAAGGTCATTTTTACCGATTTGGTTCTTAAGATGGTAAAGTTAATAAACTCTAAAAATTAGTTAATTTTGCCAATTGATGTTTCAAAAGGGGATTGCAAACCAAGGTCAATTAGCATAATATGCCTGAATTTGACCGCCGAGTTTGTCGTTATCCCTTAACTAAATAAAGAGAGGGTCACAATGAATAAACCATATAAATCAGATTGTTGCAGAGGATGTGGATTCTCTGAGAATGAACAAGGTGAGCATATAAGCACTCAGAAAGAGGGATGTAACAAGTTAGCTACATACGATTGGCTAGACGATTTACCTGATACAGGTATTGAGTTTGATGTAGTTGAAGTTCGGTTTAAAAATACACGGAAAAGTTTCTTCCGAAATGTGAACAAGTTGAATCTTTCTAAAGGAGATATTGTTGCTGTTGAAGCCTCGCCGGGACACGATATTGGAATAGTTTCGCTTACTGGTGAGCTAGTTCGTTTGCAAGCCGCTAAGTTTGGCGTGGATATCGCCAGTAGCGAAATGAAAAAGGTTTATAGAAAAGCAAAATCGGTTGATATACAGAAGTGGGAGGAGGCTATTAGTATTGAGCACATCACCATGATTAAAACTCGAAAAATTGCCAATTCACTTAAGCTGAACATGAAGATTGGCGATGTGGAGTTTCAGGGCGATAAAACCAAGGCTATATTCTACTATATTGCCGATGAGCGGGTTGATTTTAGGGAGTTGATAAAGGTATTAGCGGAAGAGTTTAAGGTTCGTATTGAAATGCGACAGATTGGTGCTCGTCAAGAAGCTGGTCGTATTGGCGGTATTGGCTCCTGTGGTCGGGAACTTTGCTGCTCCGGTTGGGTGACTAACTTCGTGTCGGTTACCACAAACTCTGCCCGTTATCAGGAGATATCATTAAATCCACAGAAACTGGCAGGACAGTGTGGTAAGCTTAAGTGTTGCCTAAATTATGAACTCGATAGCTATATCGATGCGCAGAAGGATTTTCCAAGAACAACCATTCCACTTGAAACAAAGGACGGAACAGCCTATCACGTTAAAACCGATATTTTTAAACGTATAATGTGGTATAGTTTTCGACCCCCAATACCATTGTAAATATTACACCTGTGTCGGTAGATCGAGTAAAGGAGATTGTTCAGCAGAATAAGCTGGGCGTTAAGGTCGATATGCTTTGTGAACCGATAGTTTTGGAGACATCCGCCAACTCAAAGCAACCAGATATTGAACCCGACTTTCATAATGTAATTGGACAGGATAGCATCACTCGTTTTGATGATACCCGCAATCAACAAAATAGACATAAACGTAAACGTCCGAAAAGAGTAATACCCAATGACCAAAATAAAAAAAGTCAGTAGACTCTATCTATTGGTATCTATAGTTTCTGTAGCGCTTATGGCATGCGACAGGAATATGGTTTATGAGGAAATTCAAGACATTCCACACAAGGATTGGCTCTCAACTGATAGCCTTGTATTTAGAATTCCCGTAAGCGATACAACTACGGTACAAAACATTTTGTTTAATATTCGAAACACGAGTAGCTATCGCTATGCAAACTTGTTTCTGTTTGTTACCACAACATCTCCCAAAGGTGCAGAGGTGAAGGATACCCTTGAAATCCCCCTTGCCGACGATAGAGGAAAATGGTATGGTAAGGGTATTTCGAATACATACGACTTACGTTATCCTTATCGTAGGATGATAAAATTTCCATTTACTGGAATCTATACCGTATCTGTAGCTCAGGGTATGCGTGAGAAATCACTGGGTGGGATCTCTAAATTTGGGGTGCGTGTTGAAAGGCTAATCAATAATCAGGAACAAAATCAGTGGGAAAAAATAAGTTGAAGCGATTCGAGGAGAATCTTGGTTTTAAAAATTTATTTCAGCCAGCATTTGATGAGGTTTTTCGAAACAATTTCGATGGCAAAGGACGGTGGCACAAAGATGTATACCAGAATGAAAATCCTCTAGTTTTGGAGTTGGGGTGTGGTAAAGGTGAGTATACTATAGGACTATCGGGTTACTATAAGAATAAGAATTTTTTGGGAATCGATATTAAAGGTGCACGATTGTGGCGTGGTGCCAAGACTGCCGTTAAGGAGGGAATTACAAATGCTGCCTTTTTGCGAACTAGAATTGAGTTTATTAATTCTTTTTTTGAACCCGACGAAGTTTCAGAGATTTGGATAACTTTTCCAGATCCACAGTTGAAGGGGTCTCGAATAAAAAAGCGGTTAACCTCTAGCCGGTTTCTTAATAGCTATAGGTTATTTTTAAAGGCTGGCGGTATTGTTCATCTAAAAACCGACAACGTAAACCTACATCGCTATACCAAAGCGTTAGCGGAGGAGAATGGTCTTGAAATATTAACTGCTACCGAAAATCTTTATGGAACGGTTCATGATGATCCAATTCTTGGTATACGTACTTTTTATGAATCACAATTTCTTAGCAAGGGACTTAATATAACATATTTACAGTTCAAAATTGATGGCGAAAAACCAATTGAGGAGCCCCAACGATTTGAGGAGCAATTTTTTTGAGCGTGTTTATGAGGTCACCCGATTAATTCCCATTGGACGGGTAACCAGCTATGGCGCTATTGCCAGGTATTTGGGAAGTGCCAAATCTTCACGCATGGTTGGTTGGGCGCTTAATGGCTGCCACCATTTGAATGAATTTGTGCCAGCGCATAGGGTTGTAAATAGAGTTGGACTTCTTTCGGGACGGCACCATTTCCCAGGCCAAGACGCCATGGAGCTGTTGCTTGAAGCAGAAGGTGTTGCGGTTTTCGACAGTAAGGTGGTTGATTTTGAAAAACGCTATTGGGATCCGAGCAAGGAGCTTATTAATTGAATGATTAAACAAACATATTACGTATAAATCGGTTACTATCGTAAATTACAATATAATGAAACTTGAAAAGAATAATGTGTTGGCTATTCTGGGAAAGATAATACACCCAGAATTTGGCACTGACATTGCTTCCCTTGGCTTGGTCGAAAATTTGAGTGTGGAAGGAAACAAGGTGTCATTTAGCTTAGTTTTTAAGAAGGTAAAAGATCCTTTTGCCAGTGGAATCAAGAAAAATTGTGAGACAACACTTAAACAAGAATTTGGAGATTCCCTTTCTGTAAATATTTTAGAGCTAGTAAAGGCTCCTCAGATGAACGCAAAGGAGGCAAAGAAGAGTGCTACTTCTGGAATACAGCAGGTGAAAAACATTGTTGCCGTTGCTTCTGGCAAAGGCGGTGTTGGAAAGTCTACCATTGCGTCAAACTTGGCTGTTTCCTTGGCTAGAATGGGATACCAGGTTGGGCTTCTCGATGCAGATGTTTATGGTCCATCAATGCCCAAAATGTTTAACATCGAAGGGGTTAAACCCGGAGTAACAGAGGTGGATGGTCAGGAGTTAATTAATCCTGTTGATGCCTATGGAGTGAAAGTTTTATCTATCGGTTTCTTCGTGAATCCAAATGAGGCATTGGTTTGGCGAGGTCCAATGGCAACAAGTGCACTGCGTCAGCTTCTAAATCAGGGAAATTGGGGTGAACTTGATTTTCTAATTCTCGATCTTCCTCCGGGAACGGGCGATATTCATCTCACCATTGTTCAGGAGGCCGCAGTTACCGGGGCTATTATTGTTAGTACGCCGCAGGAGGTTGCTCTTGCTGATGCGGTAAAGGGTATTAGCATGTTTACCTCAAAAGGTATTAACGTTCCTATTTTAGGCCTAGTTGAAAATATGGCTTGGTTTACTCCGGAGGAGTTGCCAGATAATAAATATTATATTTTTGGGAAGGACGGTTGTCGTCATCTTGCTGAGCGCATGAAATTACCGCTTCTTGGTCAAATTCCACTTGTTCAGGGAATTAGAGAGGGAGGCGATTCGGGAATGCCAATTGCTACAAAGGATACCATTTCAGGGAAGGCGTTTCAATTATTGGCAGAAAAGTTTCTTGACCAAATAGAACTTCGAAATAAGAACCTTGAACCAACAAAGCGCGTTGAAATTAAAACGCGATAAAAACGTAGAAAATGACAGATATGAAGGAAATTACCGAACGGGTTCAGAATTCAATAAATGTGGTTAGACCTTATCTTCAGAATGATGGAGGTGATATCAGCCTTGTTGAGGTTACGCCTGAAATGGTTGTGAAAGTTCAGCTACATGGTGCATGTGGCAGTTGTCCATACAGTTTAATGACTTTAAGAAACGGGGTAGAACAGGCTATTCGTCGCGATGTTCCAGAAATAAAAGAGGTTGTTGCTGTAAACATGTAACCTATTAAATGCAAGTAGGAGGCTGTCTCAATATGAGCAGCCTTTTTTTTAGCCTCGGTTTAATACCTCGTTACCAAGAATGTATCCGTGTGCCGTGGCGTAAATAATGGAACGTGTGGCACCTGAGCAGTCGCCAATAACTTTAAGCTGAGAGTAGAGCTGATTATTTAATTTATTGGAGTAGAACTTAATTTCTGGTGCGTAAACTAGGTTGTCATTGTTGGCAACACCGGGAATTACCTCCTCCAATTTCTCAATAAAATCAATGATGCTTTCCATTATTCTTCTGGGGAAGGCTAGATTTATATCACCTAAGATGTAATTTTTTTCAGAGAGGGTTGGTTTTACGCGGTAAAGATTTTTTGTTCGCTTCGAATCTTTAAAGTGGCTGTAGGTCTGAAGAATTACCCTATTTTCTCCTGCTAATAGATTCGATAGCTTGGCAATGTATGATCCATACCCAATGGGATCGTTAAACGGCTCGGTTAGCACCAGGGTAGTGAGAATGGCAAAGTTTGTATTACCGCTTTTCTCGTGCATCTTCGCGTGTCCATTTACTGTTGTAAAATCACCATAGTTTTCGGTAACAACGTAACCAGAAGGGTTGTTGCAAAAAGTACGAACCATATAGCCCGTTTTACTTTTATATCGAATCTTAAATTCATACATCTCCCTATTTATATCAGCCACAATGTGGTTGGGGAGTTCATAGCGTATTCCCAAGTCTACCTTGGTGTTATCAAGAACTAGGTGAGGATATTTGGAAATAAGCTTGTTAATAAGTTTATACCCACTCCTACCAACAGCAACAACTGCAAGATCGAATTCCCCAATTTGGTTTACCTGCGTTTTATTTTTCGTCATGGTAACGTCGTCAATGGGATGATCGAAGTGAAAATGAATATTTTTATATTTTTTGAAATCTTCAAAAATATTGTAAAGAACCTCCTTTAGTTGATCGGTTCCAATGTGGTAGAAATCTGATTCAATTGGTTGAAAACCATGTTGGTAAAATCGGTTGTAGTACTCTTTATTTCGAAACGAAGAGCCTGTTTCAACTTGCTTGTTATTGGTATGGTTTAAATAGTAGTCCACTAGAACTTTTTGCAAGTCCAGATCTATTTCAATATCGCCACCCATTTCGGATGAAACAAACAGTTTCCCGTCGGCACGTATACCCGAAATGCTGGAGGAGTATATGTCTTTGCTTTTTTCAAATACGTGAACTTCGTGAGTAGTATTCTTTACTTTCTCAATAAAGCCGATGGCGGCTGCTCCAAATCCAATTACGGCTATTTTCATGTATGAAATTTTTTATTGTTGGTGCGATCTTATTAACACTGTTGGCAAACTTCTATGTATAAATGAGGTGGAGAATAGTGACCATTGACTTATTCTCCCTGATTTTTTGAGAATAGATGCTTAACCAGGTGCTCCACTCGTCCAACGGTTACAATTTGAATGGTGCTATTGGCAGCAATATTTTTTAAATTACCAGAAATAAAGATTCGTTTAAAACCAAGTTTTGCAGCCTCATTTATGCGCTGATCGAGCCTAGTTACTGGACGAATTTCGCCTGAAAGTCCAACTTCTCCAGCAAAGCAACAATCATCGGGAAGAGCTGCATCAAGGTTAGAGGAGAGGATGGCTGCAATTACGGCTAAATCGATGGCCGGGTCGGTAACTTTTAGTCCACCGGCAATGTTTAGAAATACGTCTTTCGAGGCTAGCTTAAAGCCAACTCTTTTTTCTAAAACAGCCAGCAGCATGTTGAGCCTGCGTATGTCGAAGCCCGTAGTTGATCGTTGTGGAGTACCGTAGGCTGCTGTGCTTACTAACGCTTGTGTTTCGATGAGAAATGGACGAATACCATCGATGGTTGCAGCAATGGCAACGCCACTTAGCGATTCAGATCGATGCGAAATGAGTATTTCAGATGGATTTTCAACTTCCCGAAGTCCATTATTTTGCATTTCGAAAATGCCCAGCTCTGAAGTGGAACCAAATCGGTTTTTGTGTGCACGAATGATGCGGTAAATAAAGTTGTTGTCACCTTCGAACTGAAGAACTACGTCAACAATATGTTCTAATACCTTAGGTCCGGCAAGGCTGCCATCTTTTGTAATGTGTCCAATAATAAAAATGGGAGTAGCCGTCTCCTTGGCATATCTTAGGAGGTTGGCCGCAGTTTCCCTAATCTGCGATACACTTCCAGGCGAGGATTCGACCTTATCGGTATAGAGTGTTTGAATCGAGTCTACCACCAGAAGATCTGGCTTCATGGATTCAGCATGCTTTAAAATATTTTCTAGTAAAGTTTCGCTGAGAATGTAGCAGTTAGGATTTTTTCCTTTGAGCCTATCGGCACGCAGTTTAATTTGTTCCACGCTCTCTTCGCCTGAAACATAGAGCACTTTTAATTTAGTATCTAATGCAATTTGGAGCGTAAGTGTCGATTTTCCTATTCCTGGCTCACCACCGAGTAGAATTACTGATCCAGGAACTATTCCACCACCAAGTATTCGGTTAAGCTCATTGGAGCCTAGCTGTATTCGCTTGTGTGTTTGGGGTTCAATTTCATCAATGGAAATGGGGCGTGCTGGAGCCACTAGGTAGGTATGGGAAGTTCTGCTTTCGCTCTTTAAAACAGGTTCTTCAACATAGGTATTCCATTCACCACATGCAGGACAACGGCCAACCCATTTGGCTGACTCTGCTCCGCAGTTTTGGCACATGAATACTGTTTTACTCTTTGCCATCTCAATCAACATTTATTAACATCCCAAGGTAGGCAAAAAGGGAGAATTAGAAAAGAGTTATTGGTTAAGTTTTTGGATGATGGAGGTTGTTGAAAACCCTTCAACAAAAGGAATGGTGATAACTTTCCCACTACGTCCAGTTACAATATCATAACCAACAATATCTTCTGGTTTGTAATCGGCCCCCTTTACTAAAATGTCGGGTTGAGTTAATTTGATGAGTTCGTAGGGAGTCTCTTCATCGAAAAGAACTATCACTGAAACAAATTCCATGGCAGCAAGCACTAATGCTCTTGTATCTTGGTCCTGAACTGGACGATTTTCACCCTTGATTTTTCGTACCGAGAGGTCGGTATTTAACCCAATAACCATTATTTTTCCCAAACTGGCCGCCTTGGCAAGATATTCCACATGGCCTCGATGAATTATGTCAAAACAGCCATTGGTGAATACCACCGATTGGTTTTTGAAGTGCCAGTATGCGCGCTTCGTTATGAGTTCTTGTGGTGTTAGGATTTTATTCTTGATATGGTTTAAATATTCCATTTCTCAGTTAATCCTTAATTAATGATTTTTCTTTTTTTGCTAAAAACATAATGATGTAAAAACCAATAGTTCCAAGCAGAATGGCAAAAATTGTTTGAGATTCATGCGACAGGGTTGCTATGATTAGTCCATCTTCACGAGGTATTCCATAAAGAGCTAAAGCCATGGTAACAATGAAGTGGAATGTGCCAAATCCACCTTGTACTGGAGCGGTCATGCCAATACTTCCGGCAACAAGTAAAAATAGTCCATCCATGGGGCCTAACGATGCTGTAGCAGGAATGGAAAATACAATTAGCCACGACATCAGCCAGTAGCATGTCCATAGAATTACGGTGGCCAAGAAAAATTCTTTTCTCCGCTTCATCTGGTATCCTGACTTTAATCCCTGGATAACTCCTTTGGCGATTTTTTTCACCTTAAGAAAAGGTGTGGTTGCCCCAATTTTATTTTTCAATAAGTATAGGAGTAGGAGAGTGGCAAGGATTATCACAATTACAATTATCCAAAGTAATGGTGTGTTTGATAAGCTACTATCAATTTTGTTGCCAATGGGTGCCAGAAGATGGTCATTAAAAAAAGCTCCAAAAATGCTAATTTTGGCAATGGTAACAACAATTAAAAGGAATATAAGCGTGAAGATATCGAAGGCGCGCTCCACAATTACTGTTCCCACAAGACCTTCGAAGGGGATGCCATCACTTTTTCGTAGCATGGCACACCGGCTTACTTCTCCAAGCCGAGGAAACGCAATGTTTGCTAAGTAACCAACAAGTACAGCGCTGGTGGTATGAAGTAAGGGCGGCTTGTATCCAAGAGTTTCTATAAGCAGGTTCCATCGATAGGCTCGAGCCACATAGGCTACAATACCTAGCAAGACGGTTATTGCAACCCATTCATAGTTTGCATGCTTTAATCCACTCCAAAGCCTTTGGATGGGAACACCTTTAAAGGCATAGTATAGAAGCAGTATGCCGATTGAGAGGAAGAAAAGGTATTTAATTACATTAGTAATTTTTTTCAAAACAAGCCTAAATTAGCGCGTTCGACTGCGTATCGGGGAAAATAACTGTTGGCTTAAACAGCTTGGCTTCTTCAAAATCCATAGTTGCATAAGACATGATGACAACCACATCACCAACCACACATTTTCTAGCTGCAGGTCCATTCAAACATATTTTACCAGAACCACGATTTCCCTTAATTACATACGTTTCTATGCGCTCACCGTTGTTGACATTAACTACCTGTACCTTTTCGTTTTCAATGAGGTTCGCGGCATCCATCAAATCTTCATCTATGGTTATACTACCGATATAGTGCAGGTTTGCTTCGGTAATGGAAACCATGTGTATTTTTGACTTTAGAACATCAATTTGCATTTTGGATTATTTTGAGTCAAATTTAACATTATCGATTAGTCGAACGTTGCCCGCTTGAACTGCAATGCACCCAACGGTAGGTTCACCCTGTTGCCAAGTATCAATGGGCATAAGGGTATATGCATTGGCAACTTCAAAATATTCAACCTTTAGCAATGGGGTAGCATCTATTTGTGTAATAACCCACTGTGTAAGATCTTTTACGCTCATATTGGTTGCTTTGTTTCGAGCTTCCATAAGCGTTTTTGCAATTATAGGTGTTTGTTTCCTACATTCGGGCGTTAGTAGCAGATTGCGTGAACTTAGAGCTAGACCGTCTGGCTCTCTCAAAATGGGGCAGGCAACTATCTCTACAGGTTGATTGGTTATTTCAAGCATCCTCCTAATTATAGCAATTTGCTGATAATCTTTTTCTCCAAAGTATGCCTTATTAGGTTTAATAATATCAAACAGCTTACTTACCACCTTGGCAACTCCCTGAAAGTGTCCTGGTCTTTGTTTACCTTCCATTACCGTCTCCATCGAGCCAATTTGGAAAATGCGCTGGTCAGGTTTGGGATAGATTTCCATTTCGTTAGGTGCAAAAACAAAATGGCAGTTGGTGCTCTGAAGCAGGTTCAAATCTTTATCCAGGTCTCTGGGATAATTCTTCAGGTCCTTGGGGTCGTTGAACTGTGTTGGATTCACGAAAATGCTTACAACACAAATGTCGTTTTCGGCGGAACATTTCTTAACCAGTGAAATGTGTCCAGCATGCAGGGCACCCATGGTTGGAACAAATCCAACCGTTTTTTCCACTTGCTACAATTGTATCCAGTCGCGATCTTAAGTCTATTACTCTTTTAAAAAGTTCCATCATTGCTTAAATAAGGGGCAATTTATATAACACATCAAGGTAGAATGTGGTTAATTTGAATCGTAATTTAAGGTGGCAAAGTTAGCTATTCATTTTAATACGGTGGATGCTTCCGTTCATTTTTCATGCGATGACTATTGTCCGATTTGAGCTCAAATTGGAAGAAGGGAATCAATAGCGGATTTTTTTTGTAACTTTGCAAAAGATTTGTACGCATAGACTCAATAAGATAAGAATCACCAGAATGAAAAACGCGAGGGTTCTTTTCATTTCACAGGAGATAACACCTTATCTACCTGAAAATGATATTTCAGTAATTGGCCGTTATCTTCCACAAGGGATACAAGATAAGGGTAAGGAGATACGTACGTTTATGCCTCGGTTTGGAAGCATAAATGAGCGACGTAACCAGCTGCATGAGGTGATTCGTCTGTCTGGAATGAACCTTATAATTAGTGACACTGATCATCCGCTTATCATTAAGGTGGCTTCTATTCAGTCAGCGAGAATGCAGGTATACTTTATCGATAACGAAGATTATTTCCATCGGAAGAACACCTTAACAGAGGAAGATGGAACGCAGTTTGCCGATAATGATGAACGAATGATCTTTTTTGCTCGAGGGGTACTTGAAACCGTAAGGAAGTTAAGGTGGGTGCCTGATATTGTTCATTGCCATGGTTGGTTTACTGCAGCCGCACCACTTTATGTTAAGAAGGCATTTAAGGAGGATCCAATTTTCTCTAACTCTAAGGTTGTATATTCTATTTATAACGATGAATTTCCAGGCGCTCTTGCACCAGGTTTTAAATCGAAGTTGATTACCGAAGGCGTTCGTTCAAAGGATGTCGAAAGTCTCAGTGCTGGAGGAAGTTGGGAAAACATTACCAAGTTAGCTATTCAATACTCGGATGCCATAATTGTTGGTTCTCAAACTATTAATCCAAACATATCCACCTATCTGGAGGATGTAAAAAGCCGATTATCGGCTTTGAGGGTAGCGATACCTATATTGATGCATACTCAAATCTTTACGATGAGCTGATTGCATCAAAAGCAACTAGTGTTCCTAAAAAGTAGGAGTGGGTTATTCTTACCCAAGTAAAGTCACTCAATATCTGTTCAAAAATCAACTTTTATGTGTGGAATTGTTGCATACATTGGGGAAAAGGAGGCTTTTCCAATAATTATTAATGGGCTAAAAAGGCTGGAGTATCGTGGCTACGATTCTGCAGGTATTGCTCTCTTTAACAAAGGCATAGAGGTTTATAAGTGTAAAGGGAAGGTTAGCGACTTAGTGGCACACACAGCACAATCAGATATTTCTGGAACGCTGGGAGTTGGTCATACTCGCTGGGCGACTCATGGCGAACCTAATGATGTAAATGCCCATCCGCATAGTTCGCAAAACGGATACTTTACGCTAATTCATAACGGAATAATTGAAAATTATGGTATTCTCAAGAAAAGACTTGAGAATAGAGGCTATAGTTTTGTGAGTGAAACAGACACCGAAGTCCTTGCTAACCTTATTGAATACATTTACTTAAAGGGACAGGTAAGTCCTGAAATAGCGGTACGTCTTGCATTATCAAAGGTTGTAGGCGCATTTGGCTTAGCTATTCTATGTAAAGATGATTCAAATTTATTAATAGGTGCAAGAAGAGGTAGCCCATTGGTGATTGGTGTAGGTAACAAGGAGTACTTTTTGGCATCCGATGCCACTCCAATAGTTGAGCATACCAACAGCGTTATCTATATGAACGATGACGATGTGGCAATTATCCGCAGGGGTGAGTTAACCCTAAAAACTATCTCAAACCATCCTTTAGAACCCAAGATACAGACTATTGATCTTGATATAGAGGAGATAGAAAAGGGTGGATTTGAGCACTTCATGCTTAAGGAAATATATGAGCAACCTCGATCTATTAAGGATACATTTAGGGGCAGGATTTCTGCCGATCTTCAAGATATACATCTCGGTGGACTTCATAGTGTTCTTCCACAGCTGATAGAGGCAAAGCGTATTATCCTTATAGGATGTGGTACCTCTTGGCATGCTGGACTTCTTGGGGAGTATCTCTTCGAAGAGTTGGCCAGAATACCGGTCGAGGTGGAGTATGCATCGGAGTTTCGCTATCGTAATCCGGTTATTTATCCCGATGATGTTGTAATAGCAATCAGTCAAAGTGGTGAAACTGCCGATACGCTTGCTGCAATTAAGTTAGCAAAAAGCCAAGGTGCATTGGTACTCGGAATTTGCAATGTTGTGGGTTCTAGTATTCCTCGTGAAACGCATGCTGGCGTTTATACTCACGCTGGACCTGAAATTGGAGTGGCTTCCACCAAAGCATTTACAGCTCAAGTTACGGTACTTGCTATGATGGCGATACTGCTTGGAAAGCGAAAGAAGACTATCACTGATGAATACGCAGGCCAACTTATTGCTGAATTGAGCTCTGTTCCCGAGAAAATTGAAAAGATACTTCAGCTAAACGATAAAATTGAGCAACTTGCAGAGAGGTTTAAAGATTCAACGAACTTTCTTTACCTAGGAAGGGGATACTTTTTCCCTGTTGCATTAGAGGGTGCGCTTAAGTTGAAGGAAATTTCTTATATCCACGCTGAGGGTTATCCCGCAGCCGAGATGAAACATGGACCGATTGCACTGATGATGAAAAAATGCCAGTCGTGGTAATTTCAGCCAAGGATAGTTCCTACGATAAGGTTGTGAGCAATGTTCAGGAGGTTAAAGCGCGTAAGGGAATTGTTATTGCTATTGTGTCGGAGGGTGATACTATTATCAGTAAAATGTCTGATTACTCCATTGAAATCCCTGGAATCCATGAGGCTATGGAGGGTTTGTTGGCTGTTGTCCCGCTTCAACTCTTGGCGTATCATATAGCTCTAATGAGAGGATGTAATGTTGATCAACCTCGGAATTTAGCCAAATCAGTAACTGTAGAGTAATACTCAATATTTATAAAGATAAGGCCCGATTGTTTTTCAATCGGGCCTTTCTCTATCTCTGTGTATATTGTTTTTGGTAATATTTTTCGTAATCGCCCGACACTACATGGTTGAGCCAATTCTCGTTTGCCAAATACCAATCAACAGTTTTTTCCAATCCTTCCTCAAATCGCAAGGAGGGTCTCCAACCCAGTTCTTTTTGTAGGTGCGAGGAATCGATGGCATAGCGAAGATCATGCCCAGCTCTGTCCTTTACAAAAGTGATTAGACTTGCCGATTCGCCATTCTTCCTTCCAAGTTTCCTATCCATAATGCTGCAGAGAAGTTTGATGAGGTCAATGTTGGTCCACTCGTTATTTCCACCAATATTGTAGGTGTCGCCAGCGTTGCCTTTATGGAATATGAGGTCAATGGCGTTGGCATGGTCTTCTACGTAAAGCCAATCGCGAATATTTTCACCTTTCCCATAAATAGGAATAGGTTTTTTTGTTAAGATGTTGTGAAACGCGAGCGGAATAAGTTTTTCAGGAAAGTGGTTTGGACCGTAGTTGTTTGAGCAGTTGGAGATAACGGTTGGTAAACCATACGTATGAAAATAAGCTCTCACCAAATGGTCGGAGCTAGCTTTGGAAGCTGAGTATGGGCTGCGTGGGTCGTATGCGGTTTCTTCTGTAAATAGACCCTTTTTCCCAAGGCTACCATAAACCTCATCGGTTGAGATGTGGTAAAACTTTTTTCCTTCGAGGTTAGATCCCCATGCTTTTTTTGCAGCATTTAGCAAAGTTACTGTGCCAATAATGTTGGTCCTAATAAATGCCATTGGATCAGAAATCGATCTATCTACATGCGATTCAGCGGCAAGGTGAATCACTCCATCGATGGAGTGTTCGGCGAAAACCTTGTCAAGGAGCACGTCGTCGCAAATATCGCCCTTAACGAAGGTGTAGTTTAGTGATTTTTCAATGTCCGTCAGATTTTCTAAATTTCCGGCATAGGTAAGTTTATCGTAGTTGACAATGTGGTAGTCAGGGTATTTTTTTACAAAAAGCCGAACTACATGGGAGCCGATAAATCCTGCTCCGCCAGTGATTAAAAGACATTTTTTCATACGTCTATTTTTTATTTTTCGAACGGTATTGCTTTTCCCATCTCCAGGCACTGAGTAGTGTGTCTTCAAGCGACACTTTGGCCTTCCAGCCAAGTTCACGGTTCGATAGCGATGTATCTGCCCAGACCTGCTCAATGTCTCCTTCTCGTCTATCGACAAATCGATGAGGAAGCGTTAAACCTGTTACTTTTTCAAAAGTAGTTACAATTTCTAGAACAGAAAGACCTAGTCCCGTTCCAATATTGAATATCTCCAGTATTTGGTTCTCATGGCCATTGGCAAGACGTTCAATGGCAGAAACATGTGCTTGGGCAAGATCGACAACATTGATGTAGTCACGAATGGCTGTTCCATCTTGAGTGTTGTAATCTTTTCCAAAAATGAGAAGTTCCTTACGGAGGCCGTAGGCAGTTTGAGTGATGTAGGGTATAAGATTGTTGGGGATACCTAATGGAAGTTCACCAATTTCGGCTGAAGGATGAGCTCCAATGGGGTTAAAGTAGCGTAGTGCTATGGATTTCAATTTTTTGTTGGCCTTCATTGCATCGGCAATTATCTCCTCTGAAATCTGCTTTGTATTGCCATAGGGCGATTCGGCCTTTTTTATGGGTGCTTTTTCATTTACCGGTAAGCTGTCCGGTTGACCATATACGGTGCAGGAGGAGGAAAATACGAGGTTGCCACCACCGTTATTTTCCATACACTCAATCAGGTTGATAAGGGAAACTAGGTTGTTTCGGTAATAGAGAAGGGGCTTTTCAACCGATTCCCCCACTGCCTTGGATGCAGCAAAATGGATAGCTGCTGAAATATTGGGATGTTGCTTAAATAGTGACCTCATGGTGGCCATATCGGTGCAGTCTGCTTCAATAAAAGTAGGTCGTAGCCCACAAATGTGCTCTATTCCATCAAGAACCTCTACCGATGAGTTAGAAAGGTTGTCGATGACTACTACCTCGTATCCTTTTTGCTGAAGTTCTACAACTGTATGGGAACCAATATACCCCGTTCCTCCAGTCACTAAAATCTTGTCCATTTTGCATTATTAATTAGGAACTCAAAGTTCCAAAAAAAAACTTTAGGTTAAAACATTTCACTATATTTTTGAGGTTTTGGAAAAATTGTTACTTTTGCAACCGCAATATCAAAACGGTTCGTAGCTCAGTTGGTAGAGCACGTGACTCTTAATCATGGGGTCGAGGGTTCGATCCCCTCCGAACCGACAAAACGGAAGGCCTTTGGTCTTCCGTTTTTGCATTGGTACCGTTTAACCATACATAAAGAATACATATCTTTACACAAAACACTATAGCAATGGACAATAGACGAGTTCGTGTACGTTTTGCACCCAGTCCAACCGGACCACTCCATATTGGAGGAGTCCGCACTGCCCTGTTCAACTATCTTTTTGCTCGCAAGCATGGTGGCGATTTTTTGCTCCGCATTGAGGATACCGATTCCAACCGTTTTGTTCCTGGTGCAGAGGCGTATATAGTTGAAGCACTCAAGTGGTGTGGTATTGAAATAGACGAAGGTGTTTCTGTTGGAGGTCCTCACGAACCGTATCGACAGAGTGAGCGCAGAGCTATTTACAAGAAGTATGCCGATCAGCTTGTTGCCTCTGGTAATGCTTACTACGCTTTTGATACGCCAGAGGAGCTTGATGCTCTTAGACTTCGTTACGAGACCGAAGGAAAAACTTTCACATACAACTATGAGATTCGAAACACGCTCAGTACATCCATAGTCCTATCTGCTGAGGAGGTAAAGCGAAGGATTGATGCAGGTGATGGCTGGGTTATTCGCTTTAAGATGCCGGTGAATGAGGAGGTGGAGATGTTTGATCTCATTCGTGACCGAGTGGTGGTCAATACTTCAACTCTTGACGATAAGGTACTATTTAAAAGTGCCGATATGTTGCCTACATACCATTTGGCTAATGTGGTCGATGATTATCTAATGGAGATAAGTCACGTTATCAGAGGAGAGGAGTGGTTGCCATCTCTTCCTTTGCATGTGTTGCTGTATCGTTCCTTTGGTTGGACTGATGTAATGCCAATGTTTGCACACCTGCCACTTTTACTAAAACCTACCGGCAATGGTAAGTTAAGTAAACGAGATGGAGATAAGTTGGGATTTCCTGTATTCCCTCTCTTTTGGAAGGCGGAGAATGGCGATACTGCACGAGGCTATAGAGAGGATGGTTATTTTCCAGAGGCGTTTGTAAACCTTCTTGCCTTGTTGGGATGGAATTCTGGAACCGAGCAGGAACTCTTTTCCATGCAGGAGCTCATTAATTTATTTTCGCTTGAACGCGTAAATAAATCGGGTGCACGTTTTGATCCTGAAAAGGCTAAGTGGTTTAATCAACAATATTTACGAATGAAATCGGACGCTGAATTGACCATGCTTTTCATGCCAATTCTTGCCGAAGAGGGTGTAAAACCAGATCACGTATTTGTAGAAAAGGTTATAGCGTTGGTTAAGGAGCGTGCCATGTTTGTAAAAGATCTTTGGTCAATCTCTTCCTACTTTTTTATCGCTCCAAAAACCTATGACGAGAAGGTTGTGAAGAAATTTTGGAAGGGGAATGTTCCATTTTTTATGGAAGAGGCAAAGCAACTGCTTTCGAGTGTTGAAATATTTAACACGGAGGTAGTGGAAAAGGTACTGCACGATTGGATTTCGGAAAAGCAACTTCCAATGGGACCGGTGATGAACAATTTGCGCCTTTGTCTTGTTGGTGCAAGTATGGGTCCTGGAGTGGCGCAAATTGCTTCGCTCATTGGCAAACAGGAAACCATCAGTCGTATTGATGCCGCATTAAAGAGTATTAAAATAGAGGCTTAGTTAAATAATGATTGTTAGTAGGTTAAATAGCGTAACTCTTCCCTGTTTTGCTTGTTGTAGTTTCAACATGCTTTCCGGAGGTTGTGCTATACCTTTATTTGCTAAACTCACTTAATAAAGAATTTGCATTTTTGGTTAGCCCTTCCTAGTTATAGGAAGGGCTTTTTTTTACATTAATTCAATAAGATGAAACTGTTTACAATGTCTCGTCATCATTTTAGAAGACTCTCAAAAGAAGATGTCCGCGATTTTATTGAGGATATAACCAATAGCCTTTACCCTTCGAGGTGTGGCCGTTTTCATAGCGTTTTTAGCCAGCATCGACTTAAGATAAGGCTTGCTAAATTGCTGAAGCCGGTGGAGTTAAATATATCTATTCCCCTGGAAGTTGCGGCGGCTGCTTTTTTTCAAGCTCTTCCAAGTATTAAAGCGGATCTTGATGCCGATGCTCGAGTTATTGCCGAAAATGATCCTGCAGCCAGTGGGGCGGCAGAGGTAGTGCTTGCCTATCCAGGATTCTTTGCTATAATGGTTTACCGAATGGCCCATAAACTGCATGGCTTGGGTATTCCACTTATTCCTAGGATGATGACTGAACAGGCGCACTCTTCCACCGGAATAGATATCCATCCAGGAGCAACTATAGGTAAGTCATTTTTTATCGATCATGGAACAGGAATAGTAATTGGCGAAACGGCCATCATTGGCAACAACGTTAAGTTTTATCAAGGTGTTACCGTAGGAGCACTTAATGTAACCAAGAGCTTGGCTGCTCAAAAACGTCATCCAACCATTGAAGATAATGTGATTATTTATGCTGGATCAACCATTCTAGGTGGGAAAACAGTCGTTGGCCACGATAGTATTATTGGAGGTAATGTGTGGCTTACCGAAAGTGTTCCAGCCTACTCAATAGTATATCATAAGAGTGAGGTGCGTATTCGCGAACGAATGGTTGTTAATGGAGTAAAGTTTACCGATGTAATCGACTTTTCGATATAGTTGATTATGCAGGTATTTTTCAAAAGAAATAATTAATAAGATAAAATAAAATGAAGGCAACAAATGTATTGGAGCTGGTGGGTAATACACCACATCTTCGCCTCTCCAAACTTTTCCCTAGCGGTGAGGTCTGGACAAAGATTGAACGTAACAATCCGGCAGGTAGTATAAAGGATAGAATTGCAGTGGCAATGGTTTGTGATGCCGAGCAGCGTGGTATGCTTAAAGAGGGTTCCGTTATCATTGAGCCCACCTCGGGCAATACAGGTATTGCTTTGGCGATGGTTGGCACCGTATTGGGATACAAGGTTATGCTTGTAATGCCAGAATCGATGTCGATGGAGCGCCGCAAGTTGATGACGGCCTATGGTGCTGAGCTGGTGTTAACTCCAAAAGAAAAGGGGATGAAAGGAGCTATTGATAGGGCTGTAGAACTTGCAAATGAGATTCCCCATTCCTGGATTCCTATGCAATTCGAAAATGGAGCGAATCCCGCCATTCATGCAAGCTCCACTGCTGAAGAAATTCTTCTCGATTTTCCTGATGGCTTCGACTATTTGGTTACAGGGGTGGGTACTGGTGGCCATATTAGTGGTGTGGCAAAAATTTTAAAGCAGCACTTTCCAAAAATTCAGATTGTTGCGGTAGAGCCAACCGATTCGCCGGTAATAGGTGGAGGAAAACCAGGGCCACATTCGTTGCAAGGCATAGGTGCCGGCTTCATTCCTAAGAATCTTAGCGTTGATTTGGTTGATCGAGTTATAGGAATCACAAAAGATGAAGCATACAGTATGGTTCGTAGGACGGTAAAGGAGGAAGGTTTGCTGGTGGGAATTAGCTCAGGGGCTTCGTTGGCTGCCATTTCCAAGATAGTTGAAGAGAAATGCAATGCTCGCATTATTACCTTTAGCTATGATTCTGGTGAACGCTACCTTAGCGTAGATGGACTCTTCTAACAACCTATTGAGGAACCATCATTGAATTAGGATAAAAGAGCCTCACCCTATCAAATAACAAACCCTCCGGAGATAGAGATATATTTCCAGAGGGTTTTATTTTTATCTTATTTTAAAAGTATTCTCCTATTTTCCTGAAATTTTGCTCCAGGAATCTTTGAGTGTTGTTGTGCGGTTGAAAACTATGCTACCTGGCTTGGAGTCCTTATCCACACAAAAGTAACCGAGGCGTTCAAACTGGAATTTATCTAACGATTTTGCTAGAGCAAGGCTGGGCTCAATGTATCCGGTGGATATCTTGAGTGAGTCGGGGTTAAGATTAACCTTCCAATCTTCTCCTTCAGGAACATCTTCGGGGCTTTCGCCCATAAATAGACGGTCAAAGAGGCGAATCTCTGCCTTAACAGCATGCTGGGCCGAAACCCAGTGAATGGTTCCCTGAACTTTACGTCCATCAGGTGAGTTACCTCCATGGGAAGCAGGATCGTAGGTACAGTGAACTTCTGTAATTTCGCCATTTGCATCCTTCACTACGCTTTCGCATTTTATAAAGTAGGCGTAGCGCAAACGTACTTCATGGCCAGGTGTAAGGCGGAAAAACTTCTTTGGTGGATTTTCCATAAAGTCTTCGCGCTCAATGTAGAGTTCACGGCTAAATGCAACTTTACGTTTACCAGCATTCTCATCTTCTGGATTGTTGATGGCCTCCATCTCCTCCACTTGCCCTTCGGGATAGTTGGTGATAATCACCTTAAGTGGATTTAATACAGCCATGCGACGCTCTGCTCGCTTGTTAAGATCTTCGCGAAGGCAGAACTCAAGCAGTGAAAGGTCAATTACGTTATCGCGACGTGCAACACCTACTTTATCGGCAAACATTCGAATAGATTCGGGAGTGTAACCTCTGCGGCGTAATCCACCAATAGTGGGCATCCGAGGGTCGTCCCAGCCCATCACTAGTTTGTTCTTCACCAACTCAAGCAGTTTGCGCTTGCTCATAACCGTATAAGTGAGGTTGAGGCGTGCAAATTCGATCTGTCGGCTGGGGAAAATATCCAACTCACGGATGAACCATTCGTAGAGTGGACGGTGCACCTCAAACTCAAGGGTACAAATGGAATGGGTTATTTTTTCGAGCGAATCGCACTGGCCGTGTGCATAATCATACATTGGGTATATGCACCATTTATTTCCTGTGCGGTGGTGATCGGTATGGATTATGCGGTACATGAGGGGATCGCGTAAAAGCATGTTGGGTGAGGTCATGTCGCCCTTAAAGCGAAGCACCTTTTCTCCGTCCTTAAATTCACCATTGCGCATCCTCGTAAACAGGTCGAGGTTCTCCTCCACTGATCGATTACGGTATGGGCTCTCCTTGCCTGGTTGGTTCACTGTACCACGATGTTCCCGAATTTGTTCTTGGGTAAGATCGTCTACGTAAGCTTTTCCTTTTTTAATGAGCACTACGGCCCATTCATAAAGTTGTTCGAAGTAGTCGGATGCGTAGAACTCTCCGCTCCACTGAAAGCCAAGCCAGTTTACATCTTCTTTAATGGAATCAACATATTCAATATCCTCTTTGGCTGGATTGGTATCATCGAAACGGAGGTTGCATTTTCCACCATACTTTTGGGCTAATCCAAAGTTAAGACAAATAGATTTTGCATGGCCAATATGTAGATAACCATTGGGCTCTGGGGGGAATCGGGTATGAACGCGTCCTGCATGTTTTTTGTTGCGAATATCCTCCTCAACAATTTCCTCAATAAAGTTAAGCGTACGAATATCGTTGTTTTCGCTTAGCCCTTCGGTGGATGAGTCTTTCATGTATATGCTATTTAGTTGTTATCTTTTCTTTGCTTAATGCGGGATGCCATAATTGATGGCAACTTACCCCGAACTGGCAAATTTAAAAGGAATTAGGTTATAATATGCGGAATATGGGCAAAATATTCAATCGCATTATAATTATCCAAACGTGTAGTTGGATTTTCTTTGCTTCCTTGTAAAACTGTTTTGCTATTTTTGTAAAAAAAATATTAAGTATGGGAGTTATAGCCATAGAAAATATGGAGTTTTACGCGTTTCATGGTTGTTTTGAAGCCGAGGCAGTGGTGGGTAATCGATTTTTAGTAAACCTCTGGATTGATATTGACCATAGAATGGCGGCTGAATCGGATAATATCATTGATGCAGTAAATTACCAGCAGGCATACCTCGTGGTTAAGCGGGAGATGGCGATTCGTTCTAACTTGCTTGAGAATGTTTGTAAGCGTATTATTGATGCACTGTACGATGAGTTTTATGGATTGAAGCATGTGAAGGTAAAAGTTTCTAAAATGGCACCTCCCATGGGAGGATCTATAGAGAGGGTTAGCCTAACACTGGAACGGTAGTATGGGAATTATTCAGATTAAGGAGTGTCCGCGTTGTGGCAAACTTTTTGACTGCTATTGCCAAAGCACTCACTATCGATGTTGGTGTACCGCATTTTACCTTTCGGAAGAGGTTCGCGATCATCTAAAGGCAAATTACCAAGACTGTCTTTGCCCCAGCTGCGTTAAGGCGTTTTCCGAAAAAGGGTTGGCTCTCCTGTTGTGAGAATAAAAAAAATTCTATATTTGCAATCCCAAACTATGGTCTCGTGGCCGAGTGGCTAGGCAGAGGTCTGCAAAACCTCGTACAGCGGTTCGAATCCGCTCGAGACCTCAAAGTCCTGCATTTTTGCAGGACTTTTTTTACTTTAAAAAAATCCATATTCTGTTTACTCCTTGACTACCTTCGGTTATTGGCAGTGGGTGGATTTCGATCGCTCAATGGAAAGCATCAATTACTAATCGAAATTAGCTTGTGCTATAGCGCTTCGTCAAAAACAAGTAAGTTAATGTTTTGAGATTAAGCTATATATCTTAATTGTTAGCTTGATGTTGATAAAACCTTTCCTCTCTACTTGGTATACCTGAGGCAGTATGCATAACTTGCAAGTCAACTTTGTAACCATACGAATATTTGGCAATATGGTTAGCGATAGACTTTTCGAAAAAGATTTAATACACGATATAATGCAGCGCGACAACGAGAACGTTCAAAACAAAAAAACAAAGCAATCGGAGAATGAAATTGCGGAAAAAACATTTAGTTACGAGGAGGCTGTTGAATCTTCCAATAAGTATTTCAAGGGCGACCAGCTGGCGGCAACGGTGTGGGTAAGTAAGTATGCTCTTAAAGATTCATTTGGCAAGATTTACGAACTCAATCCAAGCGATTTGCATAGACGGTTGACCAAAGAATTTCATCGAATGGAGGTAAAGTATCCTAACCCTTTGAGTGAGGATGACCTTTTTGAAACGCTGGATGAATTTAAATACATTATTCCACAGGGTGGACCTATGACAGGAATCGGGAACGACCACCAAGTTGCTTCGCTATCGAACTGCTTTGTGATCGGTCACAAAAATCCTGCCGACTCCTATGGTGGCATTATGCGTATTGATGAGGAGCAGGTTCAGCTCATGAAGCGTCGTGGTGGCGTTGGCCACGATCTTTCGCATATTCGTCCCAAAGGAAGTCCTGTGCTCAACAGTGCATTAACGTCTACCGGTGTTGTTCCTTTTATGGAGCGCTATTCCAACTCTACCCGTGAGGTGGCGCAGGATGGTCGCCGTGGTGCGCTTATGCTCTCCATCTCCATTAAGCATCCCGATGCCGAAAAGTTTATCGATGCAAAAATGGATGCAGGAAAGGTAACTGGAGCCAATGTTTCGGTAAAAATTGATGATGAGTTTATGCGTGCAGTGGTGTCGGGAAGACCCTATGTTCAATGTTATCCCGTAGATGCACCCAATCCAAAGTATAAAATTGAGGTTGATGCACGCAATATCTGGAATAAGATTATTCACAACGCATGGAAGTCGGCTGAACCAGGCGTTCTTTTTTGGGATACAGTGCTTCGTGAATCGGTGCCCGATTGCTACGCCGATTTGGGCTATCGCACAGTTTCCACCAACCCCTGTGGTGAAATTCCGCTTTGTCCATACGATAGTTGCCGTTTAATTGCGATAAATCTTTACAGCTACGTTGATAAGCCTTTTACTGCTGAGGCTAAATTTAACTTTATCAAGTTCAAAAAGCATGTTCGCATTGCTATGCGAATGATGGATGATCTGATCGACCTTGAATTGGAGAAGATTGATGCCATTCTTGGAAAGATTACAAAGGATCCGGAAGATCAGGATGTGAAGAGTGTAGAACGATCGCTTTGGGAAAAGATCAAAACAAAGGCTACTGAAGGTCGACGCACTGGTCTAGGGATAACGGCCGAAGGTGATATGCTTGCAGCTCTTGGGTTAATTTATGGTTCCGATAACGCTATTGATTTTGCAGTAGAAATACAACGGACACTAGCACTGGAGGCTTACCGCTCTTCGGTTGAGATGGCTGCCGAGCGTGGTGCATTTCCCATTTACGATGCTAGTAGAGAGAAGAATAATCCATTTATCCAACGTATTAAAGTTGCTGACGAAGAGTTATATAACACTATGATTAAGCATGGCCGAAGGAATATAGCGCTTCTTACCATCGCGCCAACTGGAACCACCAGCTTAATGACACAAACAACATCGGGTATTGAACCTGTATTTCTCCCGGTGTATAAGCGTCGTCGAAAGGTTAACCCCAACGATAAGAGTGTGAATATATCCTTTACCGATGAGGTTGGCGATTGCTGGGAGGAATACAATGTTTTTCATCATAAGTTTTTAATATGGATGGATGTTGCCGGGTATAATTCCAAAGATGTTGAGCACTTAACCGATGAGCAGGTACAACAGTTGGTGGAAAAGTCGCCATACTACAAAGCCACCTCCAACGATGTGGATTGGGTAAGCAAGGTAAAGATGCAGGGTATGATTCAGAAATGGGTCGACCACTCTATTAGCGTAACGGTTAATCTTCCAGAGGATACTACTGAAGATATGGTTGCTGAAGTGTATAAAACAGCATGGGAGAGCGGATGTAAAGGTTGTACCGTTTATCGTGATGGGTCGAGAGCCGGAGTGCTGATTTCCAACAATAAGAAGGGGAAAAAGGAGAGTTTTATTCCAGTAAAGCGCCCGACCGTTCTCGACTGCGAGGTAATCAGGTTTAAGAATAACCATGAGAGTTGGATTGCCTTTGTGGGGTTACACAATGGTAGACCTTATGAGATTTTTACAGGTATGAGCGATGATGATGTGCTTGCTATTCCTAAATCTATTACTCAGGGTAAGATTATAAAAATCAAAGACGACCGTGGTAGTCGTTACGATTTTCAGTATGAAGATAAGTTTGGATATACCAATACGGTTGGTGGATTGTCGCACATGTTCAACAAGGAGTTCTGGAATTACGCGAAATTAATCTCGGGAGTTTTGCGCAACGGTATGCCGATTCCGGATGTGGTGAACCTTGTTTCGTCTCTGCGCCTCGATAGCGAAAGCATCAATAATTGGAGAAATGGCGTGGAACGTGCGCTTCACCGATACATTCCAAACGGAACCAAGGCAAAACATGGCAAAAAATGTCAGGAGTGCGGATCAAATTCGCTCATTTATCAAGAAGGATGTCTTTTGTGCACTAATTGCGGAAGCTCTAAGTGCGGTTAGTCGGTTAATTTGAGCAAGTAAGCCCGGTCGTGAGATTGGGCTTTTTTTTGTTTAATCCCAACGGGAGAGAGTATTGAGCAATAAAAAAAATCCAAAGTTTAACCTTGGATTTTTTATAGATATACGTTATACCGTTGGTTTACTTCACCTCCGAACCATTTCTTACTTCGGTGAGTGGGGCCACAAATTCCAGTCGACCATCAGCGTCCTGTGCCATTAGTATCATGCCATGGCTTTCGATACCACGAATTTTTCGGGGTTCGAGGTTAACCAGCATGGAAACCTTTTTCCCTATGGCCTGTTCGGGTGTAAAGTAACCGGCTATGCCCGACACAACAGTTCGCTTGTCGATACCGGTATCGATGGTGAGCTTGAGCAGCTTGTCGGTCTTGGGCACACGCTCTGCCTCCAGAATGGTTCCGGTTCGGATATCCATCTTGGAAAATTCGTCGTAGTTAACTGTTTCGCGCTGTGGGGCAACTGGTATTGCCTTTGTTTCGTTCTGTTTTTTTGTATTGGCTAATTTCTCCAGCTGTTTTTCGATTTCGGAATCTTCCACCTTTTCGAACAGCAATGATGGTTCTCCAATGGTATGTCCTTCCTTTAGCAGATCGGCACGACCAAGCACATCCCAGCCTGGTTTTCCAAGGTCGAGCATAGTGAGCAGCTTTTCGGAGGTGAAGGGCAGGAATGGTTCAAATACTACGGCCAAGTTGGCCGCAATCTGCAGCGATATGTTCATAATGGTCTTTACCCTTTCGGTGTCGGACTTGATGGTTTTCCATGGTTCGGTGTCTGCAAGATATTTGTTTCCTAAGCGCGCCATGTTCATTGCTTCTTTGAGCGCTTCACGAAAACGAAAATTTTCGATACTGTCTTCCACTTTTTTGCGGAGCAGGGGTAGCTCGGCTAAGGTTTCTTTGTCGAAATTGGTTAACTCACCAAGGGCGGGAACTACACCGTTATAATATTTTTGGGTAAGAACCAGTGCTCGGTTTACAAAGTTACCGTATATGGCCACCAGTTCGCTATTATTTCTTGTCTGAAAATCCTTCCAAGTAAAGTCGTTATCCTTAGTTTCAGGAGCGTTGGCACATAGCACGTATCGTAGCACATCCTCCTTTCCTGAAAATTCTTCAAGGTATTCGTGAAGCCAAACAGCCCAGTTTCGGGAGGTGGATATTTTATCGCCTTCGAGGTTGAGAAACTCGTTGGCCGGAACGTTGTCGGGCAAAACGTAGCTGCCCTCAGCTTTCAGCATGGCGGGGAACATAATGCAATGGAAAACGATGTTGTCTTTACCAATGAAGTGTACTATGCGGGTATCTTGACTTTTCCAATACTTTTCCCAATCAGGAGTAAGTTCTTTGGTTGCAGAAATGTAGCCAATGGGAGCGTCGAACCAAACGTAAAGCACCTTGCCGTTGGCACCCTCTACGGGAACAGGAACTCCCCAGTCGAGGTCGCGGCTTACTGCACGAGGTTGAAGACCCATATCGAGCCAAGATTTGCATTGGCCATAAACGTTGGTTTTCCACTCCTTGTGCTCTTCTAAAATCCACTTTTTCAGGAATGGTTCATACCTGTCGAGCGGTAGGAACCAATGGGAGGTTTCGCGAAGCACGGGCTTGTTACCACTAATGGTTGAGCGAGGGTTGATGAGATCGGTAGCGTTGAGAGAGGTACCGCATTTTTCGCACTGATCACCGTATGCGTTTTCGTTGGCGCAATGTGGGCAGGTTCCCACGATATAGCGATCGGCTAGGAATTGTTTGGCCTCCTCATCGTAGTATTGTTCGGTAGTTTTTTCCACAAATTCTCCCTTATCGTAGAGGGTGCGGAAAAACTCTGAGGCCATTTGGTGGTGAACCTTGGATGAAGTGCGGGAGTAAATATCGAATGAGATGCCAAAGCGGTTGAACGAATCCTTGATGATGCGATGATACTTATCAACTACCTCCTGTGGGGTGATACCCAGTTGGCGAGCTTTGATGGTGATTGGTACTCCATGTTCGTCAGAGCCGCATACCGAAATAACATCTTCGCCCTTCAATCGGAGGTAACGTGTGTAAATATCGGATGGAATATAAACACCAGCAAGGTGGCCAATGTGTACAGGTCCATTAGCGTATGGAAGGGCAGAGGTAATTAGGTAACGTTTAAACTTTGTCATAAAAAAGTCCAATTTGGTTGGATTTTATCCAATAAGAAAATGAATTGCAAATATAGCCTCATTTCTCTTTCCAACGAAGAGATAACCGAAGGTTTTGGTGTAGAAGTTGATCGGAAGAAATCGCATAGCTGCTCTAATTGTTCCCGTTTGTTTTTGAGATGGGCGGTTTCGAAGGTGGCAATTTTTTTCTTTTCTGAGCGAGAAGTTGTGTATTCATCCATATCTTTGACATTAGATGATCATCCAAGTATCATATTGTAGCTATAATGGAAAAATCAATGATTCGTCCGCCATATCTTAAAAATGGAGATACCATTGCTATTGCCGCTCCTGCTCGAAAAATATTGCGAGAAGAGCTCTTGCCAGCAGTGAATCTTTTAGAAAAAGAGGGTTTTAAGGTAGTTATTCTTGATGGTCTGTTTGAGGTAGAAAATCAGTTGGCCGGAAGTGATGAACATCGTGCTTCGTTGATTTCAGAATTACTTAAAAATCCGGAGGTAAAGGCAATACTTTTTGCCCGAGGTGGATACGGTTCCATTAGAACGTTACAGTACATTCCTTCAAACTTATTTATTGAAAACATTAAGTGGATTGTTGGTTACAGCGATATTACAGTATTCCATTCTTTTTTGTCGCAACACGGTATGCAGAGTTTACATGCCACCATGCCCATAAACTTTCCCAAGAACGGTGAGCATAATCGATCCACCCGCTCCTTGATTGATGCACTTATGGGAACGAATGATTCTGTTGAGGTACCGGCTCAGGTGGGTAATGTGCAAGGAGTTGTTCGAGGTATTCTTTCGGGGGGAAACCTTTCTGTTCTCTATAGTTTAGCGGCAACTCCCATAGACCTTATTCCAGAAGGACGTATATTGATTATTGAAGACTTGGACGAATATCTCTATCACATCGATCGTATGATGATGAATTTGAAATATTCGGGAAAAATGAGTAAAATAGCGGGGCTTATTGTAGGCCATTTATCGGATATGCGCGACAACGCAACACCGTGGGGCAAGGATGCCCATGAGATAGTTCAGGAAATTGCCGGCAATTTGTCAATTCCAGTTGCCTTTGGTTTCCCTGTTGGACACCTGGAACCAAACTTAGCATTTGTAATGGGGGCCGAAGTGGAGTTGACGGTAACTTCAGAATTCTCTTCGCTGGTATATTTGGACTAGGATCGTACTTGGGTATAGGAACATGGAACCTCAAATAGCTTAGACTCAATTTTTGTGTGTATTATCTCCTTGACCGTAATTCTGACTTTTTCTTGTCGCAGAAAAGTTCTTTCCTCATATACTAATGGGAAAAAACCGGCATGATCCGGAATCTTCAAAAATGCCTTAATATTGGATTCTGTTGGGTCGTATAAACTTAAAAGTTTTGCGAAGAAATCCATCTTAATCTTGGCAACCCAATAAGCACTTTCATCGCGATTGGAACTTTGTTTAACTCGCCATTGGTAGCAGTTTATTCCATCAATAACCTTATGGTTTTGCGATTTATTGACAACTAGTTCTGCATGGCATGGAGTAGGGGTGGCGGGAATAAAAAATGCATGCTGCTTTTGCGATAGCATTATCACCTCTTTGCTTTTCAGATCGACTAAGGTGGAGTGAAGAAGTTTATTCTCACAATCGAATATATCCACTCTAACTTCATCGCCTTTAATGTAAAGGTTAATTCTTGTGGTATCGTAAGGAGTAACCTTCAACAAACTAATTTTCCCCTCAAAATATGGGGAGGTAAGGTTGGGTGTTGTGAAAATGGTGAATATGGATATAAAAGAGGCAATACAAAAATTCATTTTTATACAAATTATACAATCCTTATATTAGTAAACTAAATAAAAGTTACGTTGTATTGACAAATAATCAAAAAGGTTGGTCAATGGACAAAAAAAGCAGATTAGGGGAACTTGGTGAGGCTAAGGCGCTGGAGTATCTTGTCTATAACGGCTTCGAAATTATTGTAACCAATTGGCGGTATGGGCATAAGGAGATCGATATAATTGCCAGGAAAGATGGGTTGATACACGTGGTGGAGGTTAAAACAAGAGCAACTGATTACTTTGAGGAACCCAAAGAGGCTGTTAAGCGTAAAAAGCAGAAGAATTTGGTGGAGGCTGCCGATGCGTTTATAGTAAAGCGTAACATTATGGAAGAGGTTCAGTTCGATATCATTTCAATTGTAATGAGCGATGAGAAGTTTGATTTAGAATATGTCCCACAAGCTTTTTATCCTGGTATATAGCATATAGTTATGGATATAGACGATTTACGTAGCTACTGTTTGGGTAAACCCTATACAAGTGAGGGTTTTCCGTTCGATAACGACACACTTGTTATTAAGGTGGCAGAAAAAATATTTGCTTTGATTAGCTTAAACAGTCTGCCATTGAGCATTAATTTGAAATGTGATCCGGAATTGGCCATTGAGCTGAGGGACAAATATCCGGCAATAGTTCCAGGTTACCACATGAATAAGAAGCATTGGAATACCCTCGTATTAGATGGAAGTATCCCTCGTAAAAAGGTGATGGAGCTCATCGACCATAGCTACACCCTTATTTTTGATTCATTACCCGCAAAAACACGTGTATTGCTCAAGGAATAGTCGCACGCGCTCATTTATATTGCATTCGCCGTCACAAATTGTTACCTTTAGCATGATCTTTTAAAAAGAATTAAACTTAAAAATTTCGATATGAAAGCCCTTGTTGTAACCTTTGGACTTGTGCTTGCCTCTGTTCTTTCAATCAATGCACAGGTTTACCATGTAATTAAGTTGGAGGGTAGTGTTACCAACTTGAATTCTGGAAAAATTCTTGCTCCCGGCGATATTGTGCAGGCCTCAGACCGGTTAGCCTTCGAATCGACCAATTCAAGCATCATTGCAATCGGTGATAATCGAGTTAAATATATTCTCCGGATGCCTAAGGGGGAGAATGTAGATAAAACGGATCTTGTTCTTATCGCAAGTCAATCAGCAACTGCAATAAAATCTCGAAACGCATTTAAAACCAGAGCATTTAATCCTGATCAGAAAGAGGTGGTGGATCTGAAACAATACTTTGGCAATGATAGATTTTCCATAATTGGAGATGAGGTAAAAGTGACGTTAAGTGAACAAAAATACCCTCTTAGCAACGACAAGTTTATAGTTTTTTACTACAAGGTAAAGGACAAACCGGTGTCGAAAAAGTTAGGTTTCGATCAGCAAACCATAAATATTGAGGCAGATAAGCTCAAGGAAGTTAAAGGCGAAATAATAGATGCAAACGAGATTGAGGGCGTAATGGTATATGAATATGAGATGCCAACCAAGAATTATCAAGAAATTACCTCCTTTAATCTACTCTTTGTTAAAAATGCCGATTTAGAAAAGGAGTTTAATACTATTATTCCGATACTGAGAAATCAGAAGATGGACGATAAGGGTATTAAGGAATATTTGGTCGATTACTATGTCGATTTTTATGGTCTTACCGACTCCAAGGCTCTTTCATCATTCATTGATGGTGTGTTGAAGAAGAGTAGCTAGGTGGATTAAAACATTTGGAAATTACAACAATCGGTTGCTAAATTGCCTATAGATAGATATAATAATTCCCGCTTTTACACGTACAATGGTGAAAAAGCGGGAATTCTTTAAAACGGGGAGGTCATAATCATTTATGGTGTCCCCCTGTTTTTTTATTGTTTTACCACTTGCTAAAAATTATCACGAGCGGCGACAAGCGCAGCTTAGTTAAACGCTCCCTTCAAGTATGCCTTGGTCCGCTCCTCCTTTGGATTTTCGAAAAACTCCTTTGCTGGCCCCTGTTCAACTACCTCGCCTAGGTACATAAATACCACATGGTCGGCAATGCGTCGTGCTTGTCTAAGAACGTGCGTTACCATTACAATGGTATATCGATCTTTTAACTCAAGAAACTTCTCCTCAATGGCTTGACTCGAAACGGGATCTAAGGCAGAGGTGGGTTCGTCGGCTAAAATGATAGCTGGATCTACCGCTAATCCACGAGCTAAGCAAAGCCGCTGCTGTTGGCCTATGGATAATCCTGACGCCGGATCGCGAAGCCTATCTTTTACTTCATCCCAGAGGCTAGCCTGACGCAAGTAATGCTCCACTCTTTTGGTTAGAAATTTTTTCTTTTTTCGGCCACTAATTCTAAGTCCATAGGCCACATTTTTAAAAATGCTCATGGGTAACGGGTATGGTCGTTGCGACAGGAGTCCCATGCGCTGTCTTAACTGGGTAATATCACCTTTGTAGGAGAGTATATCTATGTCGTTAATTAAAATTTGGCCATCAACCTTTATGTCGGGGTACATGTCGGTAAGCCTATTTAGCGTTTTAAGCAGCGTGGTTTTACCGCAGCCGGAAGGTCCGAGGATAACCGTTATTTTGTTTTTCGGAATCTGGATGTTGATGTCTTTTAAAATCTGCTGCTTTCCAATATGCAGATTTAGATTTTGAATGTCTATTTCAGTGTCGCTGTTCATGTTCTAAAACTTAATCTTATTTTTTTCGAAACGTCGCGAAAGATATCTTGCGGATATGCTAATTACTAAAATTATGATGGTGAGCACTAGGGCCGAGGCGTAGGCTCTTGCCTTAACCTCCGGAATGGGTGAGCTGAGTTGGAAAAATATGGCAAGAGGTAAGGTAGCAGCCGGTTGACCAAGAGATTGGGGAATGTAGTCGGTATAGCCAGTGGTAAAAAGCACTGCCGCCGCATCACCAATGGCTCTTCCAAACGAGAGCAAGATGGCGGTAACTATCCCCGGAGAGCATTGTCGAACAAATACCCTAAACGCAGTTTCGGAACGGGTAGAACCTAACGAAAGCGAAGCTTCGAGTAATCCTCTAGGAACCGTTTTTAAGTACCTCATCCATTGATCTCACCATGATGGGGATAATGAATAGTGTAACGGTAATAATACCGGCAAGTAGCGATGTTCTCATGCCCAAATAGACCATCAGGGAGAAACCGAAGGCACCATAAACAATGGATGGTACGCCCCAAAGCAGATCGAGCAAGAATCGAATGGTGTTTACTAATTTTCGATGGCTGAGCAGATGAATATTCATAAATAGCGCCACGGGTAACCCAATAAATAGCGCCATTATTGTTGATCCAACCGCCAAATACAACGATCCTACAATGGCGTTGAGAATGCCGCCCTCCTTGCCAAAGTAAAACCCTCCTTTAGGTGTTTGCGAAAGCATCTCCCACGAAAGGGCAGGTAAACCGTTGATTAAAATACTGGCAATAATGAGTAGTAACACTGCGGCAATACCGAATGTGGCTATCCGCATTATACCAATGAAGAGTCTCTCCTCAGCCTTTATTAGCTTGATATGTCTTTCTCTTTTCATTACAACATTACAAGTTTTTTTCTAATCTGATTATGGCTAGCCTAGAGCCAAAGTTGAAAAGCATTACCACTACAAATAGCACAAGTGCTGCGAACATAAGGGCGGAGTCATAAAGTGGTATGGAGAGCATTTCTCCATAGTTGTTGGCAATAAGTGCTGGAAGAGGATAGCCTGGGCTAAATAGCCCTTTGGGTGTATGAGCTACATTGCCTACCACCATTAGCACTGCCATCGTTTCGCCAAAGGCACGGGAAACGCCTAATCCTATTGCGGAGATTATTCCGGGGAATGCTTTTCTAAGTAGCACTTTTTTGACTGTTTGCCAGCGCGTGGCACCAAGCGAAAGCGAAGCTTCCATTAGCTCGTCGGGAATGGTGTGGAATACGTCAATTAGGATGTTTAGTATGAAGGGTATTATCATTACTGCTAGCACTATTGCCCCGGCCAGTACAGTGAACCCCGATGATTGGTATCCTAGCAGTGGCGCCACGTGGTGAGATACAAAAGGAACCACGATTAAAATTCCCCATAGCCCATATATTACTGAGGGTATACCTGCAAGAATATCGATTATCGGATGCATGAAACGCAACAGATATTTTTTTGAATATTGAGTAAGGTAGATGGCCGTGAGTAGACAGATAGGTGCTGCAAAGAATACGGCAAGAAAGGTGACCCAGAGGGAGCTAAGTATAAATGGAAGTAGTCCAAAGTTTCCGGCTAGGGGTTTCCAGTTGGAGGAGAATAGAATGTGCCAAAGTGATTGCTTCTGCAGTAGCATCTCCGATTTTATGTACAACCCTAAACCTAATAGTATGGGAAGTGCTATGATGATAAGGAGTGCGAGAAGCATCCAGTAATGGTTGAGTGTATTGCGGAGTCCTCGCTTAATTTTGAAGTATTTACGCATGTTAACTACAATTCAATCTTACGGAGCATTTCGTTTATCTGTTCGCATTTTAGCGGAATGTATCCTGCCGATGGAATTTGCTGTTGCCCCTTGGTGAGGATATACTTAATAAAGGCAGTCACAATTGCATTTTGAGGTTTACCATTCGAAATAAAGTAAAGATTTCGCGCTGGTGGCGTAGGATATCTGCCGTCCTTTATGGCAGCCGTAATGGAGTCTATTGAGCTGTAAAATGCCTCTTGGGGTTCTATTTTACCATCTCCATTTAGATCTATGGGAACGACGGAAATACCGCTGTAGCACTTTCTGGTTTTAAGGTCGTAGGCAAAGATGAGGTTGTTGTAACCAAGTGCATACTTGTCGGCCTTCACTGCATCGGCCATGCCCGGATCACCAAACACGCCAATTCCCCTCAAATCTTCCTGGTGATTTCCGAGGAATGAAGCCCACATTTCCGCTGCACCACACGCTTCGCTTCGAGTATAGAGGTTGATTTTTTCTACCGATTGGTTTCCAAGCAACTCACCCCAAAACTTTATGCTTCCACTGATATAAAGTGCCGAAAATCTTGCTTTTGAAATACCAACCTTCATTATTTCTTTAAAATAGGGGTTCGATGTGCTTATCATTGGAACAACGGCATCTTTGGCAACGGTGATACTCCAAGCACCTTGGTTGCTTTCCACCTTGGCCACTTCTCTCGATAGCATTGCTAAATCAACCATTCCGGAAAGAACGTCGGTCATACCTTTACCTGCACCTCCAGCTGAGATGTCGATTCTAACGCCTGGATTTTCTTTCATAAACCCTTCAGCCCATTGAATTGCTAGCGGGTAAAGTGCAAAGGCACCAGAAATGGTGATGTTGCCCGACAGCTCTCCCTGTTTTACAGTCCGTCCTCCGCCACATGATGCAAAAATTATGGTTAGGGAGAGTAAGAAGAGAATGACATGGTGTGATGGTTTTTTAAATTGCATGGGTCGATATTTTATGTTGAAGTGTAATATAAATTTTGAACTAAGTATTGTTCTATTTTAATCGTTCAAGTTCTACTTAACCTGTAGGGAAACGGGAGTAAAGGTAGAAAAAACCTGCTGCACTGGCAAAACAAATTATGTCTATCATTTGTTTGCGTTGTTTGTTTTGTTTTATTAGGATAACGCAATATGAAAAATTGTTTTAATTTTGCTTTATCAATTTACAACGTTATGGCGAAATAGCATGACGAATTCTCCTGTTTATTGATTTTATTTTGGTTTAACCCTACTTTATATGGCTAGAATTGTTGTTTTAGGAGCAGGAATAGCCGGACATACCGCTTCTGCTTTTTTGCGTAAATGGCTATCGAAGAAGCACGAAGTAATTGTGGTTTCTCCGAGCCAGTATTACCAATGGATACCATCGAATATTTGGGTGGGCGTTGGTAAAATGCGAGTGGAACAGGTACGGTTTCAGTTGGCTCCACTCTACAAGCGATGGGGTGTACAATTTAAGCAGGCTCGTTGCGTGTCCATACATCCCGAAGGTAACAGCACCATGGACAAGGGCTTTGTTACCATTGAATACGTTGATGGTGAAGCCAAGGGGCAGTCGGAGGAGGTGTGGTACGATTTTCTTATCAATGCTACAGGGCCTAAGCTCAACTTTGAAGCTACCGAAGGGTTAGGCCCCGAAAAATATACCGCCTCTGTATGCTCAACAGGACATGCCGAGCAGGCGTGGAAAAGCCTTCAGGCCAGCTTCGATAAAATGCGTGCCGGACAACGTCAAGCCATTGTTGTGGGGACAGGCCACGCACTCTCAACCTGCCAGGGTGCTGCTTTTGAGTATATTCTGAACATCGATCATGAGTTGAGGAAGCAGGGGCTTCGTCACATGGCCGACATTAAGTGGATTTCCAACGAGTATGAGATGGGCGATTTTGGTATGGGTGGCGCCTTTATAAAAAAGGGTGGCTACATTACCTCTACCAAAATATTCACTGAGTCGTTCTTTCTCGAGCGCGACATCAGCTGGATTAAGCAAGCCGGTGTTTATAAGGTCGATCAAAATAAGATATACTACGAAAATTTGGCCGGTGAGCATAAGGAAGAGCTATTCGATTTTGCCATGCTTATTCCTGCTTTTTCGGGTCATGGAATTAAGGCGTTCGATAAAATCGACGCCGATATTACATCAACGCTGTTTGCACCCAATAACTTTATGAAGGTGGATGCCGACTATACGGCTAAACCATACGAGGAGTGGTCGGCCAACGACTGGCCACTGACCTACCAAAACCCCACTTATGCCAATATTTTTGCTGTGGGCATTGCGTTTGCTCCTCCACATGCCATCTCTAAACCCATGAAGAGTGTTAACGGAACGGTTATTTCTCCTGCACCACTGCGTACGGGAATGCCATCGGGGGTAATGGGTAAAATTGTGGCGCAAAACCTTGCGGCATGGATAAAAACGGGAAAACCCACCTTTAAGCATAGGGCTTCAATGGCTAAAATGGGGGCCGCTTGTATTGTTTCGGCGGGGTATGGTTTACTCAAGGGCAATTCAGCTACCATGACCGTTTCACCCATTGTGCCCGACTGGGATAAATACCCAACATGGGGTCGCGATATCAATAAAACTATTGGTGAGCCAGGGTTGGCAGGCCATTGGTTAAAACTCTTTATGCACTATATGTTTTTGCATAAGGCTAAGGGCTACCCATTTTGGTATCTTCTTCCTGAATAGTAAAACTAGCAATTATGGATAAAAACAGAAAGCGTTATACGCAGGAGTTCTATGCTCCAATGCCTACCAAGCCAACTATCTTCTGGCGCAACTTTGTGCCATGGCAAATCATTCGTTTTTTTTGTGCTAAATCTTAAAATTCTTAAGATTGTGGTAAAGGGACACTCGTAGGTAAAAAAGGTATCTTACATTTTTCTTCGGCTGCGGTGGACTAAGAAAAAGTTGCTAAAGGTGAACATCGGTAGGAAAAAACTTTTACCTTTGCCGCACAACCAGAAAAATTGTCCCGTGGTGTAACTGGCAACACGTCTGTCTCTGGATCAGAAGAGTCTAGGTTCGACCCCTAGCGGGACAACAATTTTAAAGACAAAACCCCAATAAACGCTATGTTTGTTGGGGTTGTTTTTTTGCTTTATATACGGGTTGATTGGCTGTGTAGAAGTATGGTCATTCTATGCCTATTTAAGAACCATTCCGCAAATTTTCGCCTTTGGGTCGGTGAACAGCTCACCGACCAACTTTTTTTGCCCGAAAGACGCTCTTTTGGGTATATGCGTTACCCTTTGGTTGGGATTATCCTAAAGGGGAAGGGGGCTTGGCTCCCTTTTGGGTTCCTGAGGCTAGCTCTTTTGTTCGTACACCTAACTTTTTTCCTCGTATGCACACCATTTTGCGAGGAGATGCTCCTCTGTAGCGAAAGTGCTTTCGTGTAGAGGTAGGTTTGCCTTGCAATTTTGGAGGTCACTTTAGGTCGAGTGTTAGGTTATTCTCTCTTTTTGTGAGGTCATTCTCCCTTTTGGTGAGGCTTATCTTCCTGTACTGTTAGGTTTACGAGGCAAAAAGGGAGGCCTACCGCTCTTTAAGGGGGACGAACCGAGGTAAAAGGGAGCCCTATTCAGGAAAAAGGAGGAACAACCTCAGCTAGCATGAGCCTGTTCTAGGTAAAAGGGAGAACTCTGCGCTGCAAGGTGAGCATTAGGTTTAGTAGAAATATAGTCACCCCCCGACTTCTATGAAAACAAGGAGAGCGCGTTTTGCAACGCGCTCTCCTCTTTATTAATGTTTACTAGCCTCGATTAGTTAAAAATGTAGCGAAGGCCAAGCTGTGCTCTCCAGCGGGAGTTAAAGTCATCAATTTGCCATGCATGGCCATTGATTGGCTTAAAGCTGTAGAGTGGGAGGTTGGTAACTGCTTGCTTACCGCTGTACTGCATAAGCGAGTAACTATATCCAGCAGAATAAACTCTACCCCAATCCTTGTTTAGGAAGTTGGCAAGGTTAAAGATATCTAGCGTTACTTGTAGGCGGTTTTTATTGCCAGCAAGGTTGAGGAAGAAATCTTGGGTAATACGAAGATCGAGCTCGTGTACAAATGGTACGGTGGCACCATTTCTTTCAGCATACTTACCTCTTCTGTCTTTTAGATACGATTCGTCGCCCAAGAAACTTTTCAGGGCAGCAGCCTGTGCGGTAGGAGCCGTATTGTTTGACGTTGAGGTAACAAATTGTCCGTTTGCAAGCATCTGGTCAATTTGGCTGTCGGTTGGAACAAAAATCAGGTCGTTGTAGTACTCCACCATCACCGTTGATATCGCCATTATATACGTAGGAGAAGTTAGAACCGGTTTGGCCGTTGTAGATGAGACCAACGGAGGTGGCGAACTTATTCAGATACTCTTTTTTGTAGGTAAGAGAGGCAACAATACGGTGACGAACGTCGAAGGCAGAGAAGGACATTTCAGGACTATTGGATCCGCTATATTGGTAGTTATAGCGCCAGTTGGAGTATGCTTGGCTCGAAGTTCCATCGTTTACCGACATCGATTTGCCATAGGTGTAGGCAGCCATAGCACTCAATCCAAAGCTGAAATCTTTTTGCAACATACCGGTAACTGAGTAGCTGTAACCCTTGTTGGTGTTGGTTAGGTAAATAACGTTGGTATAAGGGGTTCCGGCAACTTTTGTATAGGTAGGACGATTATCTATGGTACCAGCAACAGTACTTGTAGCGCTTCTGGTTAGATCCTGATACAATATGTCGTTCATCTTCTTGGTGTAGATACCCTCCAAGGTTCCCTTTATGCCGTAGGGCAACTTCTGGTCAACAGCAAGGTTTGCTCTAAACGATTGTGGGAACTTGAAGTTGGGATCAACCACATCTATTTCGCTGCTAAGTGGTGAACCAAATACCGGTTGATTGTTTACATCGGGTTCTAAATGAAAGCCTGTAGGAAAGTTCGAGGCAGCTCCCTTGTAGTCGTAGCGTGCATACTCGTTACCGGTGTTGGAGAACTGGTTGGAGAGCCATACAAAAGGTAGACGACCGGTGAAGATACCGGCACCACCGCGTAGCTGGGTCGACCTGTCACCTGTAACATCCCAGTTAAATCCAAAACGGGGTGACCACATAACCTTTGCCTGTGGCATTTGGTCGGTGGCTACGCCATAATTGGAGTAGTTGGGGTCGGCAGCAAAGGCGGTGTTAGATGATGGTTTGTCAGGAAATACCGGAACATCGATGCGAACACCATAGGTAAGCTTAAAGGCATTGGATAGGCTCCATTCATCCTGTACAAAGAAGCCAAGCTGGTAGGCACTAAATGTTGGAGCCCACTGCTTTGATCCCGTTATGGCTTCGTTGGAAAATGAGTAAGAAAACTCTTGTGGAAGTGCATCGGTCAGGAATTTAGTCAGGCTGGAGTAAATGTAAGCACCTGTATTATCACGAATAAAGAGATTCTTGAATTTAAAGAATTCATTATGTGTACCTGCCGTAAAGGTGTGCTTACCAAGGAAGTTGTAGTAGTAGTTAAAGTTATCAGAAATGGTAAGAATGTCTTGGTTAAGTAGGTTGGCATTGGAGTAGCGCTCGGTTCCAAGGTCGATGGTTTGGCTTGAATTTCCACCTATATTTTTAATCTCCACAAAGGGGAACGGGTCGCCCATGATGTCACGTTTATCTCTAACGGTGGTATAACCAACTCGGAGTTCATTGGAGAGTGCATTGCTTATGCGGGAGTTCAACTCCATAACCGTAGAGTTGGTTTTGCTCATGAAGGTATATCCGTTGTTGTTGAAGCGGAAGTAATTAGCTGTGCGCGACATGATATCGCTGGAGGCATCTACGTAGCTGTGGCGGATGGTCAATCGGTTATTTGTATTTACATTCCAGTCGATGCGGCCAAACAGCTTAGTGCTCTTGGTGGTGCTGGTGTAAGCATCATAGCCACCGGTATTGTAGTTAGGATCAATATCGTGAATTCTATTTACAATGGCGTCGAGTGTATCCTTGCTGAAGTTTGAGCCTTCACCGAGGTTGTTGGTCGATGGTTGATCCTTCTTGGCAAGCTCAGCGTTGGCAAAGAAGAAAAGTTTATCCTTAATGATTGGACCTCCGAAACTTAGACCAAATTGATTGTCGGTGTAGTCGTTAAGTTTTTTTCTGGTAACAGAAGGATCACTTGTCGGTGTTTTTCCAACAAAATTCTGATTGTTGCCAAACCAGTAGGCCGTTCCGGCAAAGCTGTTGGACCCACTCTTTGTAACAGCATTAATACCACCACCGGTAAAGCCACCCTGACGAACGTCGTAGGGAGCAATAACAATTTGTAGCTCCTGAATAGCATCGAGCGATATGGGTTGAGTGCTGGCCTGGCCTCCGTTGGTTCCACTACTGGAAAGACCAAATACGTCGTTGTTTACTGTTCCGTCAATCTGGAAGTTGTTGTAGCGGTTGTTGGTTCCGGCAATCGAAATACCTCCGCCAGTAACAATGGCCTGTGGAGTTAAACGGGTATAATCTTGTAAACTTCTTGAAATACTTGGTAGTTCATTGATTTGCTCGCGAGTAACGTTGGTTTTGGCTCCTGTTCTGGTAGCGTTGAAGGTATTATCAGCCTTGGCCACAACTCTAACCTCTTCTATCTGCACATTTTCTTCCTGCAGCTGAAATTTGAGGTCAATATTCTCACCTAAGTTAAGGTAGAGGCTATCTTGTTCGGTGCCTTTATACCCAACAAAAGAGATTTTAACGTTGTAGGGACCACCGGGCTTAAGACCTGGAATGTCGAAGGAGCCATCGTCTCGGGTGATTGTTCCATACTGAGTGTTGGTGGGCAGATGAATGGCCACCACGGTAGCTCCGGGTAGAGGCGCTCCCCCCTTGTCGAGAACTATTCCGTTGAAGGCAGCAGTTGTTGAACTCTGCCCAAATACACTTGTCGATAGCCCCACGGTAACTATCAACAGCATAATTGCTTGTGCAATTTTCTTCATAAGTGTAATTGAATTAGTGAATTTTAGGTATTTGACAACAAAAGAACACTTGTATTATAAATGAGAGGTTCGTTCTACATTAAGAAAACATTAAAAGTGACCAATGAATTTTTTACGATACTCCATATTCCATAAACAGGAATCGAAAGTTAATTCATAATCACAACTTACTTTTTAAACCAATCACCAGCACAACACCAATGAATAGAAAAATATTTACCTGCCAAAGAACTTCCTGTTTAATTTGTTCGATGCGTTTTTTGTAACGCTAAGTATTACACGTAGTTATTGCTTATATAAAAGAAAATTTAACCCAAACAAGTTATGCCATGATTCCCTCGATTTTATTTTATTTGCCTGTTTTTTGACCTATAACTTTTCAACAGTTTATGAACTTTATTGTGTAGTAAGGTTATGACATGAAGGCATAATTTGGATGTGCTTCCCTGTTATCTAAAAAGAGGCACTAGGCGAGTAAAAAAATGAGGACGAAGATTTCTCCTCGCCCTCAATGTAAATACCCTTGGTTTAACCAAGAAAAGAGTTGTAAGTATTATTTATTCCAGCCAATCTGAGCAGGAAGGAGTGCACCTTCTTCAACCTGTGTGTTTTCCATGTCGATGTCTCTTGTAAATACTGGACTTCCTGTTGAGTTATCCACGGTAAAAATACCCACATAAGTATTTTTCGAGAGATTATTTTCGTATGTCTTAAATGTAACCCAATAGTAAACCTTTACACCATACACTTCAGGAACTGCACTCGTAAATTTAAGGCTCAAGAGTATTTCTAACCCTTCTTGTAGTCGGCTCCAAGTTAAAGCAACTTTCTCTTCATCAGTTCCTGTTTCAAATCCAGGAATGCTGTAAGTCCCCTTGTTACTTAAGCGCAGGTCAAAATTATTGTAGTAGGCACTTGCACCATAGTAGAACTCATCATTGCCATAACTGCTGCCATAACTTCTGCTTAAATTTTTATACACATAATTTACAAGCAGCTGAAGATCAGTTCCTGTTGTGGTGTATGTTACAGTTGGATCAAATTTCCAACATAAGTTCCCGGCCAAATCATATTTATACCTATAGGGGTCAGTTCGGGTAATAATTGATGGAGTTTTTGTCCATTTGCTTCCGTCATAGGTATACTGTTCTATTTTATCACTATTTCCACTTGTTGCGTGATATGTAAACTTAATAATTCTGGTTGCACCAGGTTGAGCATAAGGATACTTAGTTTTCAGAAATGAAGGGTAAGTAGTTTTCTGTCAAAACGGTGGAACTAAAGTTTGAATATTTTGCAACATCTCCACCCATAGAAAGATAATCAGCGGCTACCAAGGCAATACCAAACTGTGTGTCGCTGCTGGTAACGGAAGCTCTAGTCCAAACACTACCATCAAAAGCATATCGCTCTAAGTTATCGGTAAAATTATTCTTCAGGAGAATGTTTACGGTATCACCATTAACCTTTGTAGGGTATTTAGTTAATAGGAAACTTGGGATAAACGATGTAGATGGTTTCGATGATGTGAACGATTGGTTTGAACTAATGGTTGCATCGCCAAAAGAGTTGTAGTCGGTAGTGGTCAGCTGGTAGCCAAACAGCACATCAAGATAGGCTGGATGTAGTGGCATATAGTTGTAAGTTACCATGGCAGAGCTATTGAGATTATATGCAGGGAATCTTTTTGCCAAAATAGTGGGAACAAAGAGCGCTGCAGGGAGAGTGTCGTTAAAAGCCATATACTTTTCAACGGTTGGATTACCCAACAAAGTTGAGTCGTAATCCGCGCTAATTAATGTATAGCTTAGAGAGTCATGGTAAGGATTCGCATCATTATAAGTGTCAAGCTTACTGTAGATGTCTTTGTTTGGGTCGCATGCATTAAATGCCAATGTACTTAGCATTGCTGCTGCCAAAAATATTTTTTTCATTTTCACGATTTTTTTAGTTAACCAACAAATTAGAATCGAATTCGTAAAGCGGCAGACCATGTTCTACCAAATCCGTAGTAAACGGTTGCGTCTGAATATGAGTGATTTGAACCGTCATTAGCGTCGCTAATATACTCTACGTTGAAAATGTTGTCAACATTACTTAGCAAGGTTGCATTCAATCCGCCCAACTTAAAGTCATACTTTAGGTTAAAGTCAACCAGCTGGTAGGAAGGCATTTTCCATGCATCTGGGTCATTTTCCTTACTTCTATTGGTTACATCAAAGTAGGCATAAAGATTATCGTAGTAGTTATAATCGAAACCTATTTTAAATTTTGGTAAAATTTCATAGTCGAAATTGATGGCTGCGGTTGTTTGAGCGGCATCACCAACATGTATGTCTTTTGCATAAACATACTGATATGATGTGGTGCCAGCTGACTCATTGGAAACTGCTGCATTGGCATTGGAGGTCCATTTCCAATCACCAATGGATACCATAGCGTTAATAACAAGTTTCTCAATCGGCTTAATGCTACATTCAATTTCAACTCCTTGATGCAAAGCGTCTATCCCAAGTATGTTGGTAATTTGGTAATCATTGCCCTGCAACTTTGTTGATCGAACAAAGGCCTTGTCTAACCATGCCGTGCGATATAGTGAAAGGTTAAAGGTTAGTATGTGGGATCTAAATCCATAGCCAACTTCGGTTGAAAGAATTCGTTCGTTCTTGCTACCGGTGTTAACAACATTATTCTTTGAAGCAAAAACGCTATTAAAATATGGAGCTCTGGTAAAGTAGCCTGCATTAAAGAATACATTGTGATACTCATTGATGTTATAGTTTGCCCCACCTTTTACACTCCATCCAATGAAGTTTTGCCATGGTGACACCTGATTTGGATCACTATTGAGGTAGTTAAAGTAGTCGGTTCTTCGGTAGGAGGTGTTAGATGCTGCACCTGAAATAAAAGCAGAAAACTTATCTTTTACATACTCACCTTGTAAAAATAAGCCTTCCCACAAAACCTCACCGAGGTAATGATAGCTAACATAGTCACCTTTTTTAAGAGTGGTGCCGGGATTTTTATTTATATCATACGAATCTAAATAGTATTTTCCGCCGAGCAGGTCATCAATTTTATAGGCATGAAACCCTTTGTAGTAACGAGCGTCAACACCTCCCGTAATATTAATATTATTAACCTTAGTGTTTAAACTCGAGAGAATACCATACCAGTTGTGGGCATTTATGGCATTTGCTGTTATGGTTTGTGAACCATTGAGGGATGCTGCATTATTTTGAACAGCACTATCCCAATCTTGATAACCCTCAGGGGTACGTGATATTGCAGTTGGTCCGTAAAGTCTCCTGCCGCCTCCGGTAGCAATTGACGCATAAACAGCGGTAGATAGATTTGTATTATCATTTATCTTCCAGAAGTGGTTAATGGACATTTGTGGTTTATGGTAATAATTGTATGAGCTAGAAAAGATTTTCCCGTTTTTATATCCATAATCCAAATTCATCTTAATGCCATCGGGGCTGTCCCTATAAGCCTGAATTAGAGAGCGAGTGTAGCGTTGATTGTGCCATTGCGGAGCACCAAAAATGGTATAGGAGATTTGGTGTCTGTCGTTAATACGTTTGGAAACGTTGAGGAAGTAAGAATAACCATCAAAGTCAGTACCTTTAACATATCCATCGCCGTTGGTTTTTGCACCTGATATGGTAACTGCCCAGCCATTTTTTAGCATCCCGGTTGAAACGGTGAACGATTTTTTGGTATAGCCATCGTCTCCGGTTGCGTAGGAAATAACGCCACCCTCTTTTGCTTCGGTACTATTGGTTACAATGTTAATGGTTCCACCCACGGAAGATAATGCCAATTTTGAAGCACCTAGTCCACGTTGAACCTGCATTGTTCTAGTTACATCCGATAAACCGGCCCAGTTGCTCCAGTATACTTTACCCGATTCCATATCGTTCACCGGCACACCGTTAATTAGCACACCAATATTGTTGGAGTCAAATCCGCGAAGGTTAATACGGCCATCACCGTATCCACCACCCGATTTGGTTGCGTATACCGAAGGTGTTGACTTAAGTATTTCAGGAAACTCCTGTGTTCCCAACTTGTCTTGGATAATCTCGGCTTTTATGTTTGCAACAGCAACAGGGGTTTGGCGGTCCTTTGCTATGGATGCAGAAATTACAATTTCCTGCATACCGATGGAGCTGCTGTTAAGCCCGACGTTGCCAAGCGACATATCGCCCGAAACGGTAACTTCCTTGGACAGCTCGGTATAGCCAACGTAGCTAAATATCAGCTTAACCGCGCGTGTACCAACTTTTAAAGAGAATGATCCATCGAGAGAGGTGGCGGCTCCTTGTGTGGTACCGTCAATTCGGATTGTTGCCCCAATAAGCGCTTCGTTGGTGGTTGCATCCACCACGAATCCCTTAACGAGACCCTGCGCAATTGAAACATTTGCCAAACCGACAAATGCTAAAAGCAGCGATAGCTGCTTGAACGTTCTTTTCATAGTGTTTAGGTGTTTGTTTGAAATTCAAAATTAGGTGTTGATTTGAGTGTGTATGTGTGTTTAAGGTAAAGTTTTTGATCCTTTTTGCTTAAAGAAAGGGCATCCAAGTTAGGGAATCTTGGCAGATGAGCAAAAAAAAAGTGGCTCTTTTTTATCAAGGCCACCACAATTATATTTAGTCAATATGTATGCTACTCAGGATGCGCTCAGTTGCCCCTCGTTGCATCTCAATGTACTCTCTGGCAAATCTTGAACTCAGTTTTAATCTTTCTGGTTGATTTAGGAGCATTTCAAATGTGCTTGATAAATCTGTAAGTCCGTTAATACTGTAACCACCACCTCCGGCAATAAGGTCGTTGGCCTCCTTGAACTTCTGGTAACGTGGCCCAAATACTACTGGAATTCCCCAGGTTGCCGCTTCAAGTGTGTTGTGAATACCAGATCCAAAGCCTCCACCAATATAGGCCAACTCGCCATATCGATATGCCGATGATAAAATTCCTATGGTATCAACAATTAGCACATTTGCTTCTGCTGCCTCCTTCTCTGTTACTTTTGTATAACGTGCAACCTTAAGTCCGTTAAAAAGTTGAATAATAGATTGTATGTGGCTTTCGTCAATTTCGTGTGGCGCAATGGTTAACTTCACTTGGCTGCTACTATTTCTAAACCACTGGGCAAGAAGTTCTTCATCTTTTGGCCAAGTACTGCCGGCAACCAGTGTTGTTTTGCCTCTTTTAAAAGAGTTAATTAAGGGTAACTCCTTTGCCTTGGAAACAATCTGGCTAACGCGATCGAAACGGGTATCACCCGAAACCGTAACATGAGAATAACCAATGGAAAGTAGAAGGTTTTCCGATTGCTCATTTTGAACAAAAATGTGGGTAAAGCACTTTAGCATTCGTCGATACCACATGCCGTATCGCTTAAAAAAGAGTTGATCGGGGCGGAAAAGGGCGGAAATGAGATAGAGCTTAACACCTTCTCGTTTCAGACGGGTAAGCATAAAGTACCAAAACTCGTATTTTACAAAGAAGACCACCTCGGGATGAACAATATGTACAAATTTCCGTGCATTGTTCCAGGTGTCGAGTGGGAGGTAGTATATAAAGTCGGCACCGGAGTAGTCCTTCCGCACCTCGTAACCCGAAGGTGAAAAAAAGGTAACCAGTATTTTAAAATCGGGGGTACTGTGCTCTAAATTCTTCCATTACCGGTCTTCCTTGCTCAAACTCACCAAGGGAGGCGCAGTGAAACCAAGCAATCCGATCATCCTTCTTTATTGAATTGCTCAACCTCGCAAACAGGTTTTTCCTTCCATTTAGCCACAACTTAGCCTTAGGGTTAAACGGAGAAGCAATATTCACAAGCACTATATATAGCTTGATTCCCAGTGTGTATAGAAAAACCATTCAATTAAATTTGGCAGGCCAAAGGTAATTGCATGTATCGAATATTCAAAACATTCTGGAAGTTAGTCTCTCAATGACAATATCGATTGCTGACGGTAAACCTTCGAGTGGCGATTACCTGAAGTTTGAAGAGAGTGATGGGTGACGGAAAGGGTCAGGAGACAGAAGCCGGAAGATCGAAGAAAAGTGCAGCGACAACCTACAGCCTATATAGTCTACAGTCTTCAGTCTATCCCCAATAAAGGTTGATGCAGCACATTCAGCATTATAAAAAATACCATAATTGCAGCAATTTTAGAACATTAAAAAAATCTTACGCTAATTTGCACGTTAAATAAGTTTATACCGGAGGAATGAGTAATCAACGTTGCTGGCTCTTGCTTTTATTATTTTGGCTAATTGGATTTCCGTTAGCTGCTCAGCAGCAGTTTCAGTCGCGTCGAGTAAGTACTGTTATTATTTGCGATAATCCTGTTCAGTTAGATACTCTTAGTATTGTATTAAATTCGGTGGAGGTAAGGGATAGTATGGGGCGTTTTGTCCTTCCTAACTTTTATTCTGTCAACTGGACGAGTGCCACTTTAACTCCCAGCAACATTATGCCGTGCGGTATCTACTATGTGGTTTATAGGGTTTATCCATTCTCTTTAAGCCAACCTTATTATCATCGCAAGGAGAGTCTCTCCTTATCACCCGACAGTATATGGCATAAGCGGGAGAGCTTGGACTATGACAATTCATTTGTCGACTACATTAAGGGGAGCGATAGGTTACAAAAGAGCGGCAGCATCTCTCGCGGGGTAGTTTTTGGCAACAATAGGGATGTATCATTTACCTCCGGACTTAATCTTCAACTAAGTGGAGAGCTAAGCGATGGGGTTAACATAATGGCCGTGGTTTCCGATAAAAATGTTCCTGTTCAACCAGAGGGAAATACCCAAAATTTTCAGGAGTTCGACCGCATCTACATCAAGGTTTATGGCGAAAATGCGGATGTTACAGCTGGTGATGTTGATATAGATGGCAATAGTGGTGAGTTTTTTAGGGTTAAACGAAGTGCTCGGGGAGCCATGCTTCACATAAAATCGCCCAAGGGGAGTGGGGCATTTTACGACATTACAGGTGGTGGTGCAGCCGCCAAGGGAAAATACAAGCGACAGCAAATTGTAGGTGTGGAGGGAAATCAAGGCCCCTATTTACTGCAAGGAGCCGATGGTGATAGCTACATATTGATAGTTTCTGGCAGTGAACGGATCTATCTCGACGGGAAAGAGTTGGCGAGGGGAAGCGATCAGGATTACACCATCTCATACGCCACGGCAGAACTTTATTTTACGGCTAAAACGCCAATAACAAAGGATAGTAGAATTACGGTTGAGTTTGAGTATTCCGATCAAAGTTATGCTCGGTTTCTTACCTATTTGTCGGGGAGGTGGGGTGGTAAATCGTGGGGCTCTTTTTTGAATATCTATTCGGAGTCGGATCTTAAAAATCAGCCATTGGGTCAGAATCTTACTGATTATCAAAAGAAAATTCTAGCCATCGCTGGTGACGATCTTAACCAAGCAGTGGTTCCAGGGATTGATACGGTTAGCTATAGTAACGATTTGGTGCTTTACCAATCGGTTGATACGGTTGTGAACGGCATAACTTATCCTGTTTTTGAGTACTCTACAAACCCGGTTAATGCTCGATTCGAACTTCATTTTTCCTATGTGGGTAGTGGCAAAGGCAACTACCAGGTAAGCCCAATAATTGCCAATGGAAGAGTTTACCAGTGGGTTGCCCCGTTTAACGGCATTCCACAAGGCAACTACGAACCACAGCAAAAATTAATTGCCCCGGTTAAGAAACAGCTAGCAACCACCGGTGTTACCATTACTCAAGGTCGCAATATGGTTGTGTTGGAAACGGCTGGGTCGGTAAATGATGTAAACACTTTTTCTACAATGAATAATGCCGATAACCTTGGAGCTGCCATCTCCTTAAAGTGGGATAGGATGGCTCGAAGGGATACCACTCATGCTTCTGATTTAACATGGAGGACAAGCTACCGTTATCTTACCAGTCACTTTTCTCCCATCGATCGATTTATCCTGTTGAGTTTGAAAGAGACTGGAATCTTACCTCTGCAGTTATTACTTCGAATGAGCAATTTGCTTCCGGTGAGCTGGCTTGGCAGCCGTTCGAATCGGGATTGATAAAGGTGGGCACCTCTTACCTCTCGCGTGAATCTGTTTTTACTGGGATTAAGGGAAATGCCACCATTGCTGTTGCCAAGAGATGGATTCAGGTTGAGTTAAATGGCAGCTATCTTTTAACAGCCGACACATCTGCTAAAACACATTTTGCACGATATGGTATTAAGATTGAAAAGGCGGTTAGCAAGCTTGTTGTGGGGGTGAGTGGCGATGTTGAAGAAAATCTTTGGCGATCCAAGCAATCGGACTCCTTAATGGCCATTAGTAAGCGTTTTAATGAAGTTGAAGGATATATCCGTAGCGGCAGTAAGTCGAAAATGCCCATAAAAATAGCCTACAAGGAACGTCACGACTACCTTGCCAGTATGAATCGGATGGACTTATATTCAAAAGCCCAAGAGTTGAGTACTTCGTTAGAAAGAACAAGGACAAGTGGGAGCTTTTTGAAAATGCTGGCATCCTATCGTTCGCATTCGCTATGCCGATTCTCTTAAAACTAGCGAAGAAACTGTGCTTGGAAGGGTGGAGGGAGGTACTGCCTTATTACATCGTATGGTAAACTTAAATGGTTCGTATGAACTTGGGTCGGGCTTAATTCCAAAACAGGATTACACGTTTGTTAAGGTAACTCCCGGGCAAGGGCAGTATGCATGGGTTGACTATAATGGAGATGGGATTAAAGAACTGAATGAGTTTGAAGTCGCAGCATACTCCGATCAAGCGGAGTATGTTAAGGTGAGCTTACCTACTACCAATTATCTTAAGGCTTATACCGCGGCTTTTTCTGTTGTTGGTACATTGGTTCCAGCAAGAGCGTGGCACGATACTACTGGAGTTAAAAGTATTCTTGCCTGTTTTTCGCTGACAGCCTCGGCACAGTCGGAGGAGAAGCAGGCCACTTTTAGTGCTTTTCCAACTTTTTTTCCTTCGCTCACCAATGAAAACTTGATTGCCCATAAAGGGTATTGGCGATATGGTAGTGGTTTTAATTCGCTCAATAGAAAATACGCCGTGGAGGCATTTATTCAATCATCTAGTACTAAGCAGCTGTTGGTTGGTGGTAGAGAAAACCGAAACGGATTAACCAAAACCTTAGTTCTAAAATATCGTCCTATGGCATCGCTCCTGTTGGGCTGGCAAGGAGAAAAGGGGAATAGCGGATTAACTTCCGATGTTTATCCAACAAAGAATAATCTGATTGAAGGAGTAAAATCATCGGCGAAGGTTGAGGAGACAATGGATTTGCGTTTTATGCTTCGATTGGTTTGGGACTACTCAGAAAAGAAAAATTCTCTTGGTGCAGAGAGGGCATTTACTCATAGATTGGGCCTTGAAGGATCGGCCAGCATTCCCAATAAGTTAAAATTTGAAGGTTCCTTTTCTTGGGTTAGAATTAACGCTTTTGCGCCATCCATATCGCCCGTTTCGTACGAGCTACTCTCGGGACTCAAGGTTGGTAAGAATGCTGTTTGGAGCCTTACTTTAAGTCGAAAGCTACCTGCCGGAATAGAAGCAAATATTAGCTACAATGGTCGTTACCTTTCCGATGGCAAAATAATTCACGCTGGAACAATGGAGGTTAGGGCCTCTTTTTAGTGGTCTTTAGCGTGGAGTTTGTGAGATATTTAAGAATAGTTTGAATAAAAATGTTGATTGAATAAGGCTTTGAAATGTAATCATCGCAACCTGCTTTAATTGCTTGTTCTCTATCGTCGGAAAGGGCATAGGCGGTGAGTGCCACAATGGGAATAATGGTATTAAATAGTCTTATTTGCCGCGTAGCTTCCAATCCATCCATTTCGGGCATTTTAATATCCATAAATATGAGTGACACTGATTTGTTGTCTCTGCAAATGTTAACGGCTTCTTTCCCCGTTCTTGCCCGGGATATTTTAATTTCAGGGAATGCTTCAAGTATCTTTTCTGCAAGAATATAGCTGTAGTCATCATCCTCGGCAATAAGGATATGGGCATGGATTGATTCTGAAAGATGGGTAGTATCGACCTCTTCTACGTGCAGTTGGTCTTTCTTTTCCTGGGCTTGTGTAAAAGGCAACCGAAGTGTAAAGGTGGACCCTTTGCCTTTTTGGGAACTAACTAAAATGTTGCCATCAAGAAGTTCGGCTAATCCTTTAGAAATTGCCAGCCCGAGTCCTGTTCCCTCCTGCTCGCGGGAATAATCCATGTTTTCTTGGGTAAATCGGTCAAATATGAGTTTTAGATTCTCCGTTGATATTCCAACACCGGTATCGCTTACGGTTAACTCAATCCAAGTGTCGTTTAGCTTACTACTTAAGTGCACGCTGCCTTTATCGGAATACTTGTAGGCATTGCTTAGCAAATTATTTAATATTTGGTATACTTTCTGCTCGTCGGTTTCAATTAAGGTGGATTGCAAAGCCGAATCTATTTCGTAGGAAAAGGCTATACCTTTATTGGTGAAATTTTCAACATGCAGGGCATACAACTCTTTAAAAACTTTATCAAGGTTGAATTTGGTAGAATGCATCTCCATTTGACCAGCCTGAATTTTAGAAATATCCAGCACATCATTCACGGTATTGAGCAGCCTAACGCAGCTCCTGTTTAATATGCCGGCGTATTCAATTCTAGAATTATTGCCAACCTGTGGTTCACAAAGTAATTTGGAAAAGCCCATGATGGCATTCATTGGTGTGCGAATCTCATGGCTCATGTTGGAAAGGAATGCGGACTTTAGCCGGTCGCTCTCTTCGGCATGCTCCTTGGCTATATTCAGCTCCTTAATTGTATGGATAAGCCGTTCGTTTACCTCCTGATACTCCTCGTTCTGGCTTAGGATTTCCTCATTTTTCTCCTTAAGCATCAGCTCTGTTTCCTTGCGCTCGGTAATATTTTCTTTAACACCGATAAAGTGGGTTATCTTTCCTTTGCTGTTTTTGATTGGAGAAATGGAGGCAAACTCCCAAAAGCCCACACCATCTTTTCGTAAGTTGTAAAATTCACCTTGCCAATCGTTACCGGCGGTGATTGTTTCCCATAGCTGCTTATAGTCTGTTGATGTGTTATCCTTCGATTTAAGAATGCGAGGATTTTTCCCTACTGCTTCACTCGCCGAGTATCCGGTTACCTTGCAAAACTGTGGATTTACATATTCAATAGTACCCTCTGTATCGGTAATTAATACCGATATAGGACTTTGCTCAATTCCCTTGGTGAGTTTAATAATTTGATCTTGATTTTGGTTCCGAAGGGTTATGTCGTGGGCGATGGTGGCAAGGGCCGGTTTTCCATCGTAAAGAATAGGAATGGTAACAATTTCCACATCTGCTGTTGTTCCATCTAGCCGCATAAATTTTGATTCTTGTAGCGTTGCTAGCTTATTTTCCTCCGAAACTATTTTAATTCTTTCTTCTGTAGGTTCTTTATAATCGGGATGAACAAAATCAAGTACCGAACGACCGAGCACTTGATCTTGGCTTTTTGCCTTTAAGAACTTTAATCCGGAATCGTTAATAAATATGATTTCTTCATTGATGTAAAGCACTATTGGATCGGGGAATGCCTGTAATAGCGTACGAAAACGTTGTTCGCTATTTCTTAGTGCTTCTTCGTTCTCCACCCGTTCTGTAATATCTCGACAAACACCTTCGCAAAATAGCAGATTGCCCAATTCGTCCTTGATATAGTGGGCATTATCTTCAATCCAAATAGGTTTGCCATTCTTTGTTTTTAACTGATAAATCTCTGCTTGGTCAACAAACTCCTTATTCTCGGTAAGAATAGTCTCCCGTGTAGCTCGTTCTATATACAACGTAGATGGAATATCAACGGCCAGTAGTTCCTCCTCACTTGAGTAGCCAAGCATCTGAATAAAGGCCGGGTTAACCGTTACAAATTTTCCTTCAGCCGTTGAGCGGTAGTATCCGTTTGGCATCTTTTCGAAGAGGACTCTATACTTTTGTTCACTTTCTAAAAGTGCAATTTCCGCCTTTTTGCGCTCGGTAATATCATGTATAATGGAGAAAACAGTGGTGATGCCATCCACTACAATTGCCGATGGGTAGGTTTCTACCATTCGTATTTCTCCCGTTGCAATTCGTTGTTCAAGTTGAAAGTAGGTGCTTTTGTTGTTGTTGACCGCTGAAAGTCTGATTTGTGAGGCAATTTGGCCATCTACGTTTAATTCATCAATTGTTTTCTGCAAAAGTTCATCAGGAGGGTATTGGTAAAAACGGAGGGCCGATGTATTTGCTCTAATAATTTTTCTGGTTTGTGGATCAACCTGCAGCATGATGGCAGAGTTGTTTTCAAAAAAGGTTTTAAATTGTTCTTCACTTTGCTGAAGTTTGTGTTGAGCAACTTTCCGCTCGGTAACATCACGACAGATGGTGATCATACCTTCTAACTTTCCTTTTACTATAATAGGAGAGGCGTTTATTTCAAGGGGTATATGCACTCCATTTGTATTGAGAATTTCGAGTTCAGAAATATGTGGGTCAGTTTTTCCTTCTAACCGCTCTTTTAAATTTTGTTTTATTGTTTGATGATATTCCGGTAAAATATAGTCGAAAATAGATTGTGGCGTTTTGGGTAGGATTTGAATCCAACAATTTTTAAACCAGCTTTATTTACATAGGTAATGTCACCTTTAGGGGAGTGCATTAAGATGATATCGGTAGCCATCTCTGCCAGCTGTCTGTATTTTGCTTCGCTTTTAGCAAGCAGCTCTTTGGATTGGTTAAACTCTTTTTGAAGCTGTTTTTCGTTGGTAACATCGCGACCGCTACCAACCGTTCCAATAATGGTTCCCTTCTCATCGAAAAAGGGGGACTTAAATACGTCGAGGTAGAGGAATTGTCCTCTTACGTTACCATACTCATCAAAACGCTCTGTCTTTTTGTTCTGTACAACTAAGGTATCTGTATCGCGACAAATTTCGCCAAAAGTGTGCCACTGAGGATTTTCTGGATGGGTGGTTCTTTCTCTCAGAGCAAAGAACATGTCATTTTTACCAATGGGTTCGCTCAGGCTCTTTGCGCAAAGCAACTTGTCGCACATAGCCTTATTGGCAAAAATGTAGCAGTTGTTCATGTCTTTGGCCCAGAGCAAATCCTCCACATTGTCGCACATTCTGCGCAGCATAAGGTACAGGTTTTGATAGTTTGCTTCGCTTTTGGTGAGGGCTTCTCTTTGCTTTTGAAGTGGGGTTAGATCGTGAATGGTGGCCATAATCCGGCTCTTATCTCCTATGCTTGTTTCTTGGAGTGTAACCTCAACAGTGAATTTTGTCCCATCTTTTTTCCTTGCCCTCCATTCGAATGTTTTAGATTCAGAACGAAGAGCCTGTTTCATTAAATCCCTAGCTTTTTCTTGGGTGTAATTCTCGTCTTTAGCACTTATGTCTCCAGATGTGAGTTGAAGCACCTCTGCTTTGTCATCATATCCATACAACCGTAGCATGGTTTTATTTACGTCTATTATGTCTCCGGTAGCACTATCGTGAATAATGATTGCGTCGTAGGTAGAGTTGAATATTTCGCGAAAATTTTGCTCCTGCTCAAGTAAAGCGACTTGTGACAGCTCCATTTCTGCCAACTGTTCGGCATAAACTTGCTTGGTTTGTTTAAGTTCTGCCTCTGTCTTTATTAGTTGATTTACAACTTCTTCTTTCGACAATTTTGAAAAATCCATCCCCACAAAATTTGATTTTTTTACTAATTTTATTGCACGTTGTCCATTGAGTAAACAGATGTGCAGCTAGGTTTGTTGGATATTGAAATTTAGCTCAACCTCTATTGACCTTAAAGGTAAAGATAGAAATTATCTGAACTTTAATTACGGTATGTATAATTGACCAATGGTATTTTTTTAACGATCATTTTAATATTCCAGCGGTTACCCTTCACAAATGATATCTTTTAACAATGGTTGAATTGGTATGCGAACGTGTATATCCTTAAACCAAGCTAGGTTATGCTCAAAGTCAAGCTAGGTATTGTATCAAACCAAGCTAGGTTTTACTTAAAGTCAAGCTAGGTTTTACCTAAAACCAAGCTAGGTAATTGGAATCATCACCCGCATAACCACGGAAGCCAATCATAGCTACTACTGTTTGTAATAGGCTTTGGGGGCATCAACTAACAACGTTGATCTTTGAACTTTTGACCCTTTCCGTAACCTATCGCTATTTGTTCTTAAGGCAACTTTTTTTAATTTAGTCCACGATTTTTGAAACAATAGTTCATTTTATTGCTATAATTGCTTAATGTTTCCTGATTTCTTGTCAAAGTATTGAAAATCTTGGTATCATGAAGAATACTGTACTCTACATTGGTGTAGGCATATTACTAATTTTGGTTGTGTTTTTTATGCAAAAACCGCGATTGGCAAACAATGCCTACTTAAAGGCTAAATCGTTAGCTGATTCTGCAAAATACGAGCAAGCATTGCGAAAGGTCGATTTTGCCCTATTGCTATCAACCAAGCCGGAATATCTCGATTTAAAGGGAACTATTTTTCAGGGTAAAGGCGACGACAGCTTGGCAATTAATTTTTTCGATCGCGCCATTGGGCTTGATAGCAGTGTAGCACTTCCTTATCTTCATAAGGGTATTTCTTTAAAAAATCAGCAGAAATGGGAGATGGCATTGGCTGCTCTAAATAAGGCCTTGTCGAGAAATAGCAACCTCTCTAAGGCATACTACTATAGGGGAGTGGTGGAAGCAGGTCTTTTGCGATTTGATGACGCCATTGCCGATTATATTAAGAGTGCACAGCTGGGGGGAACCAACCAGGAGACGTTTTACAAGATGGGGGCTTCGGTGGAGGCGCTCAACGATTTTAACAAGGCCATTGAGAGCTACAGCAAGCTCATCGAAAGTGGCGTGGCCAACTTTGATGCCTATAAGAACAGGGGTATTTTTCGTGTTAAGTTGAAAGACTATAAAGATGGCGAGCAGGACCTGCTGAAGGCTACCGGCATAAATAGTAAGGATGTTGATGCATACTACTATCTCGGCTTGGCACAGGTTAATAATGGGCATTTGGAAAATGCGCTTAAATCCTTTAACAGTGCAATTGCGCTCGATGCGAAAAACTCCAGCGTGTTCTACAGCCGAGGAATGCTTTACCTACAGAAAAAGGATTTTAAGAATTGCTTTGCCGACCTTAACAAGGCCATTGCGCTTAAACCTGATTACAAGAAGGCCGTGTTCAGCCTTGCCACAGCAAAAGCAATAAGTGGTGACTACAAGGGTAGCTTGGTAGCCTTCAACCGCGCAGTGGAGCTCGATCCCAGAAATGCCGATGCCTACTACAACCGTGCGGTAACCAAAGGAATTCTTGGAATGCATAAGGAGGCCATAGCCGATTATAACAAAACGTTGCAGCTTAATCCAAACAATGCGGAGGCATATTACAATAGAGGAATTTCAAAGATTAATGTTCAGGATACAAAAGGTGGATGTGAAGATTTCACAAAGGCGGAGGAGCTGGGCTTTAAGGATGCCAAGCAGATGCGCCTAATGTATTGTCATAATAAATAGTGAAAGACGATTTGTGAATAGTAAACAGCGAATTGTAGCTTGTGCACAACATATAGGTTAACCTGCTTTATGAAACTTCTCTTTTTTTCCAACACCTATTGTTCTGGTGGTTATAAATAATCTATGAAAAAGTTAATTGTTACCATTTTTGCCCTTGTTGTAACCTCCTCGGTTATGTGGGGCCAGCAGAATAAGGATACGCTGTTTGTTAAGGTGATTAACAAATACGTGCTGGCTGATGGGCAAAAAACGAGCAAATACTATCCAATAGGGCAGGAGTTTCGCGACACTCTAAATCGTTTGCTGAACGTAATTAATTTTGATGATTCAACCCATAGGGTCACCACCTACTCTCGCTATTTCTACAAGGGAATGAACCGAGTTAAGGAGGAGGACTATAGCCAAAACAAGCTTCAATGGGTGATTACAATGGAGTACAATGCAGGTGGTGCTTTGGTAGCAAAAACCATTAGGCATGCAACCTCCAAGGACACCGCAGTTTATCTTTCCATTGCTTATATAAATGTTGATGGGCATCCGGTGAAGGAAACGGGTTATACGGCAGTTGGAAAAACAGCCTATAGTGCAAAGTTAACCTACGATAAGGCAGGAGAGTTAATTCTAAAAAAGGTAAAGGCAAAAGGGATTCCGCCCATCGATTCCGTGCTGTTTTTGAAGCGGGTGCTTACCTACGATTCGCTCCAACGAATTGTGCGTGAAGATTTAAGTGAGAAGCTGGTTGGTGGAGAAAAGCGTCTTTCCTATGTGTATACCTATGGGAAGGAGGGTTTCTTAAATGAAACTCAGCAATTTGATGCAACGGGTAAGCTATTCCTCCGTAAGGAGTTTATATATACCATCCAACGTAAACGTATTCAGGAGATAAAAACGTTTGATGGAAGTGGCAAATTGCTTGAATGGAGAGCATTTCGATATGAGCGCTATGGCTCCCAACCTTACAATGTGCGGGTTATTGATTAATTAAAATGCAACAAGGTTGGTTTAACCATGACCACTAATGGGCTTTTTATGAATAAATTGGGTTTATTATCGGGCAACTTTAACCGATTTTCGTTGACTTTATTCCTTCAGTTTTTTTATAATCACCATTTTACTACTTTTGGCACGCCAATTGGCATTCAAAGTAATGCCTGTTTTTTACCTAATGCATAAAATTTTGGTTGGTGTAATAAATTTGGCATTTAGCCACCGGGAGTTTACGTTTGTCACAATATGGCTTTAACCGGTCAAGTAATAACCGCCTCTAGTGTAAGAAATAAAGCCTAAAAGTTACTTTTGGCGTTAAACAAGGAAAACAAACTAGAGAGCGTAGGCTCTTTCAAAAAAATGAAGACAAAATATTTTACAAACCTTAATTCACACGCTATGAAAAATTCGACTTTAAAAGTTGCGTTGGTAGCCGTTGCTACTATTATGGGGCTTAATGGTTTCGCCCAAACAAATACTGGTTCTGCCCAGTGGACTGTGCAAACAACCGTAAATGATTATGTTTCTACTGCTGGAAATAAAGTAACTGTGGGTAAAACAATGCCTTTCTGGGTATGGCCATCGGCTGCATATAACCCTGATTTTGATTATACTGCAATTCCAACTTTTGCAACCGAGGCACAAATTAGTAACAATGTTTTATCAACATTTGCTTGGAGTGCAACTGGAACTGCCCCTGTTGTTACCACCACAAATGATAACTATGTTACTATTCAGTGGCCAGTAGCCGACATTGGAGCGCAGACAATTTCAGTTACTGAAACTCCTGCTTCTGGTGTTTGTCCAGCTACTCCTGTTACTTTTGCGGTTACGGTTATAGGTGCACCTGATTTTACTATTACCACAGGCGCATCTACTTTTGGCTTGACAAATGAGATTACCCATGCATGCTGGTCTGCTGTTGGTGATAACCAAACTGCAATTCCTTTTGTAAACAACAATGCTAGTGAGGTTTATCCCTTTGATTTTTATTTGGATTACAAAATCTATACTGTTAACGGACTTGATGGTAGCGGCCATTTACCAGCAATTGGTGGCAATTTTGATAGTGGTGCTTCAGGAGTGACTCCAGTTCTTTATGATAGTAAGGTTAATGGTGTTGCAGTTGGTGTTCCAAATCAAACCACAAACCCTATTAAGGTTACAGCTGGTTTAGATTTGTTGCCTGCAGCGGTTGATTTTGGTGTTGTTGGTGGTAAAATAACTGTATATGAATTTGATCTGTCTGGCTATAATGGTAAGGTTTCTCGGACATCCGACTATCTTGCTTTAACCGCTGGAAATGTTGGCAATTATGGCACCTATTCTCAATATGGAACCGCTGCAAAGTATTACATTATTGCATTACCAGCTCCTGTTACTGGTCCTATCTACCACATTGCAAACACTTTTGGATTGTAGTATTTGGATTGCTTGAGTTTAGCTATTTTAAAATTGTCTCACACAAACGCCAAATCAATTGCGTAACTATTACCTGATAGCGTTATTTGTGACTCTGATATTCAGTGTAAAACACAGCGTTGGGCAGAATCTGCCCAGCGCCTGTGTAGGCACTGTTGAAAAGTACGGAGTCGATGGGCTCAATGGAACCTCCATATTTTCGTGGACCATTGAAGGGCCTGGCGGCTTTACTGTACCATCTTCAAACATTCAAGTTTTTGCCAAAGGAGATAGCATTGCTGTTACGTGGGATAACAACTTTCCTGGCGGCGTTTACTCATTTTCGGTTACCGAGTCTACCCCCTGGGGTTGCGTAGGAACCCCGTATGAGCAAAACATTGTAATAAACTCCCCCACCATTTTTGTGCCCGTGGGTGCACTGCCAACCCTCATGAAGTTTTGCCAGAATAGCGATGTAACTCTTGACCCAGGATCGAGCTTTAAGAACTACCTGTGGCAGGATGAATCAAAAAATCAAACATACGTAACGAATACTGCCGGAACTTACCAAGTTCGGCTTATTGCTACAGACTACAACTGCTCGTACGATACTACTCAAGTTTCCATGGCCCCGTTGCCTGTTGTAAATCTTGGCCGCGACACTACACTTTGTGGTGGTGAGGCTATTATGCTTGACGTTTATAACTCCACCTTTACAAGCTATTTGTGGAGCACTAACGATATTACCAGCAACCTGCTAGTTGGAGCTGGACCTACTCAAGAAATTTGGGGTTCAGGTAATTGACGATAATGGCTGCGTGAATTCCGATACCATTACCATTCATTCCTGCGATCCTAAGACGATGCGTATTCCATACGTGTTTACGCCCAATGGCGATGGATCTAATGATCGATGGGAGATACCCGATTTCGTATTCTTTACCGATGTAGATATTAAGATTTACAATCGCTATGGTAAGGAGGTCTTTTCGCACAGTGGCCCTTACACCGAATCAAAAGCATGGGATGGTCGTGATTTGAACGGTAATAAATTACCCATGGATTCATACCATTACATAATTAAAGTGAATGAAGAGGGCAAATCATACTTCTTTAGAGGAAGTGTAACCATAATCCAATAATAATTTCTCGGCAAAGAGAAGTATAAATAGAAGCAAGAGGCATGAAAGGCTTACTCAATTTACGGATAGTGATTCTCATACTGGGAGTGTTCTTGGCCGACCACGCGCTGGGTCAGCAGGAGCCACTCTACAGCCAGTATATGATGAATCCATTTCTGTTAAATCCTGCAGTAGCCGGAGCAGAGGGCTTTACGGCCTTTAACCTTACTGCCCGTCAACAGTGGGCTGGCTACGCTGAAGGTCCTCGAACCTTTGCGCTGAGTGGCCAAACACGTATTTTAAAAACAAGCTATCTCAATCGCTCTAGGCGTATTAAGAATAGGGTTCGGAAACGTCGACCCAGCGGTCGTGTTGGTTTGGGTGGTTACCTATTTAACGACATCAATGGTAGGGTTAGTCGCACTGGTTTTCAAGGAACCTATGCCTACCATCTCGATATGCGCAATTATCAACTCTCGTTTGGGGCTTCGGTAAGTTTTTATCAATTTAAAGCCGATGTTTCACCCGATGGTTTGCCATACCCTGACTCCCCCGATCCATTAGTAGTGGCAGGAAAGGCTAATTCAGATTTTTCTCCTGATGCAAATTTTGGTGTTTATCTTTCCAATACAGGACAGTGGTATGCTGGTTTATCGGTATCGAACCTTTTTCAAAGCACCGTTCAGTTTGGCATGGGTAACCCCGAAAGTGCCTACAAGTTGCTTCGTCACTACTATGTGCTTTCAGGCTATCGTTACGATTTTCAAAATGACTTTGAAGTAGAACCATCTACTCTTGTTACGGCTACCGAGCGCATGAGCTATACCGTAGATCTTAACGTTAAGGGCTACTACAAGCACGATTACTGGGCTGGACTTTCATACAGAACGTCTGGTGAGGTTGTTTTTATGATGGGAGCAAAGTATAAAATGTATTATTTTGGGTATGCTTTTGATTATAGTCTGGGACAGCTTAGTAACTTTAATACGTATGGTACTCACGAGTTAATGATTGGCATTAAACTTGGCGATAGTGCTAGACGATACAGGTGGCTAAACCGATTCTAGGTATATAATTTTTGCTATCTTTTTTGATTGGTGCTAGAGGGGAAAGGCTGCGGAAAGCAGTCTTTTCTTTTTGGAACGATTACAGTGCTTCTGAATTTACAGCCCTACCACCGTTCGTTGGTATTTCTTCAAATAAAGTTGTTTGTCTTAATACAATGTCCTTTCTACTGCTATGCACAATTGACAACTTGTTATGAAATGAAAAAAGTCGCTTCAGATGCGGCTTTTTTATAATTGACAGTTACTGCAGCCAGTATCTACTTTAGTAATCCTTTTTTTTGTTTGTCGGCAATAACGTGAAGCATGTCGTCCGTCATGGTTTCAAGGTTCCAAACAGGGCTCCAGCTCCACTCTTCGCGGGCACAGGTATCATCCATGTAGTTCGGCCCAACTTTCGGCAATTGCTTTCTTTACGGCATCTACATTGTAGTTCATTGTAAAATCAGGGATGCGTTTTTTAATGGCAGCATAAATTTGCGATGGTTCAAAGCTCATGGCCGAGATGTTGAAGGAGTTCCTGTGTTTGAGTTTCGATGGATCGGCCTCCATTAGCTGCACTGAAGCATTAAGTGCATCGGGCATGTACATCATATCGAGGAATGTTCCTTCTGGTAATGGACAGGTGAAGCGTTTTTCTTTAATGGCGGCATAGTAAATTTCAACGGCATAATCGGTTGTTCCACCGCCGGGGAGTGTTTCGTTGGAGATAATCCCAGGAAATCTTACGCTTCTGGCATCTACTCCAAAGCGGGAGTGGTAGTAGTCGCCCAGAAGTTCTCCGGTAACCTTGCACACTCCATAAATGGTGGATGGACGCATAATGGTATCTTGAGGCGTTCCATCGTGTGGGGTGTTGTTTCCAAATGCGCCTATTGAACTTGGAGTAAATAAAGCGCAACCATTCTCCCTCGAAATTTCTAAGGAATTGATGAGTGCACCCATATTTATCTTCCATGCAAGTTGCGGATTTTTTTCACCTGTTGCCGATAACAATGCCACGAGATTGTATATGGCATCGATATTATATTTTTTAACGATAGCTGCGAATTTTTTTCCATCCAATGCATCAAGCTCTTCAAGTGGTCCATCTTCCCCAAGCTTCATGCATGGTGAGCAGTTTAGGTCAGCCGCAACCACATGGCTATTCCCATATATGTGTCTGAGGTAAGGAACTAACTCCGAGCCAATTTGGCCACCGGCACCAACAACAAGAATATTTTTCATGACCTGTTTGTTTTAGGTTTGTTGTTCGAAAGGGAACAATCGATTTTAAAAGTTGCTTTATTAAGCGATACAAAAGTAACTTTTTTTCAATTTGTGAGGAGATGGGAAATTATGATTTTAAACAGGAATTGACGATTAATGGTACGATTGTTACCACTTGTTTCAATATGGTTACAAACTGTTAGTTGATTTATCGTATTATGGCAGATGTTTTTTTGTGGCTAAACAAGAGAGGATTGGTTATCAAGTGAGTATTATTCCCTTGTTATGAGAGGAATTGACATGAAAATTCATATCTCCGATAACTAATTGGTTAATCGGAACTTTTTTTTAAAAGTTTGAATAAATCGCTAAAGCCCGAGAAGCCAGATATTCATTTGCTTGTTCTCATCGCGCAGACGGGTTAGCTCTTCGAGGGCACGATTCCTATTGGTGAAGCTGAACATGGAGACGCGATATACGGGACCATCCACCGTGAGAATTTCTGGTTTAAATCCTTTCCTTTCCAATGAAGATTTTAATCTCTCTGCATTCTCCATTTTCGTGAAGCTTCCTGCAATGATGTAGAATATTTTTTCTGCGTTGCTCGAATTTTTTGGTTCTTCGTAGTAGAGTGCTTTTTTCTTTTCTGTTTGGGTGTTGATTACTTGCTCAACATTGGCTACTTCTGCAGTGTCTACCTTGGAGGTATCGCTGGCCGAGGAATCTGTTTGAAATGTGGCGAGGTTATTAATGGGAGCTGGCGATGAAGTGTGAATGGTCGAAAATAGGTTAGTATACAGGTAGAGAAGCGTGCAAGTAATGGCCACAATTACAATTATTCCTATCCATAGAAAACCGGTATTTTTTTTTCTCCTTTTGACACTGGAGATTGGTGTAGCGATAGGCTTGGTTGGGGTGTTCTGACTTTGAGAGGTAATTGTTGCTGAAGTGTTTCGATGGGGGTGATCTTGATCTCTTTTTTTGGGATTGCCGGTTGAATGGTTTCAGGCTCTAGTCCAAAGGCGTCGGGTAAAAGATTAAGATTATCCTCGATGATAACGTTGTATTCCCAGTCATCTTTAACTAGAATTCCAAAGTTTTCAAAGATGTATTGCCCATCTTTATCCAGAACATTTTGTATTTCTTTCACCAGCTGAATAGTCTTCACGGAAGCATCTTCGAGGGAGATCTTTTCTCGTTCGGCAATTAGTTTTTCAAGCAGTTGATCGTTCCATGTTTCCGCTTTACTAAAGGAAATTTCCTTGGAGGGTGGGCTTATTACCAATGTTTCCTCATCGATTATGGCGGGTTGGTATTTGGCCACAAACGCACCCATACCGGGAAGAGAAACCCTATTGTTACTGCGGAGCAAAAAGGCAATAAGTTCACCCAAGTTCGATTTCATCTGTATGATAATGTTTTAAATGTTTTGTTCCCAATATTCAACTCCTTCTACGGTGCACAAAAATTGGAACTTATATGCTAAAGTAAAATGAGCATTACTCTTTTTATGTTAGTTAGTAAAAGTAAGAAAAATTGGCATGCCAAGGTTTTGAGTTTGCATGCTTTTGCGATTAACTTTTTGAAACTAACCGTAAACCAATAATTGAACCAATGAGGATGGTTATAAATATCAATCTCAATGTTTCAGTTGATTCTTTAAAGATCAGCATCCCGACGATGGCGGTGCCCGCCGCTCCAATACCAGTCCATATAGCATAAGCAGTGCCTATTGGAATGGTTTGAATAGCCTTGTTTAGCAGAAGAAAGCTCATGGTAATACTAATGAAGAATCCTATAGACCATCGCCAGTCGGAAAAATTTTGAGAAAGTTTAAGACAGGTGGTAAAGCTTACTTCAAAAAGACCACCAAAAATTAGAAAAATCCAGGACATGGGTAAGATTGTAGTATGATGAGTTAGTTGATTACAATTTATCTTGATGGTCTACAATAAAAACAATGAATAGAAATCGTAGTCCAACCAAAAGCATTATGGGCAAAAGGAATACTAGCAAAAATCGAAATATGAAGTAGTTGAGAATGTTAAAGAAAATTAATGAGGCAAGGGTAACAATAATGGTAAGATCACCAAAAAGCATGAGTCCATATCTTCTTCCCGAAAAGGCTTGCAGGGATATGCCCCCAAAATCAAAATCGTTGGGAAGTTCACGGATGAATCGATATACGCAAATGGTTAGGAGCACTGGGTTTAAAAGTCCAAATAGGCCTAGCAATACTGGCGATGTTAAAAGTTTAAAAGAGTATGCAATACCTAGGATCGAGATAATTGTCATATTGAACGTGAAGCTAAAATTGGAGCCAATTAGTTGCTTTGTCCATTGATAAAGTAATGTTTCAGAAAACGAATTTTGCCTCATTAACCATATCTTTTTAGGGTGGTCAAAGGTAGTAATCTTTTTATAGGTATATTCTGCTTTTGTATGGTTTAGCCTGCTGCTTGACCTTATACGGCCTATTGTTGGTGGGCTGAGCGGGTAGTAATTCAAGTGTAGGTTTTATTCAATACGTTCAATTAGCTTAAGGGTAAAGCCAACTTCAAGCATCTGCTCCTTTGAAAGGATGGTGCCTTCGGGAGGTCGTTGGTTGAGTTTAAGGGCAATGGCCAGCTGACCGACTTGCTGGATAAACTGAATTCTGTTGGGGGGTATGGTAGTTTGCAGAATTTCGCTAAGAAGTTCGGCCGCGGCTTGATGTCCAATGGCTGATATTAGCTGGGACTGGGTAGCTAGAGCTTTTGCAGATTCTATGGAAAGATTGGTTATTCGGTAAAGGCCATCGGATGTAACCACTGTTCCATTATAAATAGCGATGGGTAGGTTGCTGTTTACTAAATAGTTGTCTTGTATTGAATCGCTTTCCATACGAGATGTATATGTTTTTTCAAAGATAGCTTAAATCTTGTTTTCCTTTCAGTAGGATGGAAGGGCCATGGTGGCATATGATCTCTTTTTTAACTGCTTTGCGGCAATAGCAAGTTTCATTTAAAACCATTTTAGGAGAGAAGAGAAAGTTCATCCATATTTCGGTTTACGAGAATGACTCTATACTCAACATTTTACCGATATTCTAATGCTGTTTTCTATTTTGGTGTTTGATGGTATTGCACAAATCATGCTAATGTGCTTGAGATGTTGAGTGTGCAAATAGTTTTTCCCAATCAATACGTCTACCGTAAAAGAGATATATGTTGTTGACCTTGAACTGGAAATTTTCTTTTTTTGATAAGTTAATTTCATAGGAATCGGTGATATAGTAGATCCCAAAATAATTTTTTTCTCTTGAGTATCCAAGTGCTATACGTGTAGAGACTTTTGCACCCAAGCCATTTCTGCCACCAGAATCTTTATCTGGCGTGCTGTAGGTATAGGCCGTGTTTAGGTATCCTAGTCCGACCATACCAGTGAGGTTTAGTAGTAATTTTTTCCAGATAATAAAGTTATGGGAGTAACCAATACTTACACCACCAGTAGTAACTCTAATGCGTTTGAGGTCAAGGTTGTCAACTACATTATACGCTCTTAGATCGATGAGCGCAGAATCTGCATCCACCTTAGTTACATTAAAGTATGTTCCAATCATAAATGATCCAGAACTTTTTTTCTGCCACTCTATCTGTTGAAAGGCTGCCTTTTGGGAAAAGTCTTTATGGTTGAAAATGTAAAAAAAATTAGCTCCATAGGTTGATCTTCGGGCATTTCGAGTATTGGGATAGGAGGATGAAGAGTTCCAACTTGGAACAAAATCTTTGGGGTTTTCAAGGTAGAAGCCTTTGTAATTTAAGAAGTAGAGATCTAGACCAAAGGTTTTTGCAAAAACATTGGTTTGAAAGTCGAGGGAAGTTGTCTTGCCATATAGCTTCTCATTTTCGCTACTTGTTGGAAGAACGAATCCTAACCGAATGCCAAACCATTTGTTTACAAAACCTATCCCCATTCTAGTTTGAGGAGTTGGTGCAAATTTGAAGTTATGTTTTGAGGAGTCCCTTAGAGAAAATGGTGCCGACTTACTACCAAGGTAAAAAAACACATTCATCTTTTTGAAAAGTGAAATAATGTTGGTGCTGTCACTGTTGGTAACATCAACAGAATTTTTTGGAGTGGCACCAAAACTTAAAGATGAAAAAAGAAGGAGGCTTGAAGCGACGAGAATGTTTCGAGATTTCAACAGAATATTTATTTATAGCTAAAGCGTTTTATTTGTCACGATGGTCATCAACTCATCTGGATCAATAGGTTTACCAATAAAATCATCACAGCCAGCTTCAAAACATTTGATTTTATCTTCCGGCATAACGTTTGCTGTCTGTGCAATTATGGGAAGATTTTTTCTGAAAAGTTTAATTTTTTTGGTTGTTTCATAGCCATCCATAAACGGAAGTTGCATATCCATCAGAACTAAATCAATTTTGGTATTCAGCTGGCAAACTTCCAAGGCATCTTCTCCATTTTTAACGTGTATGAGTGCAACACTGGCTTCTTGAAGAATTGATTCGAGGTATTGAAAGCTGATCAAGTCATCTTCCACCACAAGTATTGTCTTACCGGAGAGATGGTTGGCAGTGGTAGAGTTATTCATAATTGATGCCTGCTCTTCGCAATGGTATGTTTGAGCATAGGGGATGGTAAAGAAAAAGGTGCTGCCATTTATACCATCGCTTTCGACCCAGATATCCCCCCCAAGAAGTGTGACAAGTCCCTTGCTAATGGCAAGGCCAAGACCTGTTCCATTTGGTTCAATGCCAAGCCTAACCCCAACTTGGTTGAACCTCTCGAAAATCATTTTTTGTTTGTCCTTTTGAATGCCAGGCCCTGAGTCTTTGAGCCAGAACAGTAATTCTTTATTGTCATTCTGCGGCTTGTATCCCAGTTCTATCAATCCTTGTTCTGTAAACTTGAAGGCATTTTCGAGAAGATATCCAGCTATTTCCTGTAGTCTAGTGCTATCTGTAACAACGATGGCGTTATCATCGCTGAAACCTTTAATAACCTTAAATTCAATTTTATCAGCCAACTTATTTGCCCACAAATTTTGACATTCAACCGCTAGTTGGTCAATTATCTTATTTACAGAACAGGCCGATTTACGCATGGTAAGCTGTCCCGATTCTATTTTTGCGATGTTGATGATATCGTTTATAATCTCAAGCAGGTGGCGGCCTCGCTCCTGAATAATTTGAATATATTGTTTTCGAATGTCGTAAGGAAGCTCTTCTTCTAGCATTTTGGAAAAGCCAATAATCCCATTTAGAGGTGTTCTAATTTCATGAGACATATTTGTCAGGAAAGCTGTCTTTAGTCTGTCCGATTCCTCTGCTTTTTTTAGGGCAATATTTAATTTTCGAGTTCTATCCTCAACAATCTGCTCTAAGTCGTGGTTGAATTTGTTTAGCTCATGATTCATAGAGTCAATCTTCTTGCTCTTGGATCTGATTTTTTTATTTGCAATGATAAAACCTACGGTCAAAAGAAGAGCTGCGATGACGCATAAAAGGAGGGTTATGTTTAGCAGTTGCGACTTCTCCTTTTTTTGTTGAGTAACACTTAGCTCTTGACTAAGGAAATCGTTGGTTTGGCTTTGCGAATCAAAGTCATACTTTACTCTATACTCAGCAACTTTATCACTCAAATCTTTATTGAAGATGCTGTCTTTTAGATTTATATAGCTCATTAATAGTTTACGCGATTGGGCGTCATTGCCTTCCGAGTGTTTTAGGTTGGAAAGCGTTAAAAGGGCTTCCGCTTCGATGCGTTTAATGGAGTTGGTTTTGGCAATACTGTACGATTTGGTGGCATATTTAATTGCTTCAGCAAGTTTTCCTTGCTTTGTGAGAACAGTTGCAAGGTTGTTGTAGCAATCGGCCTCACTGTATCGCTCCTTTAGCTCGTTGGCTAGCTGTGCTGCCTGAAAGTAGAAGGCTGCTGCTTTTTCAAAATTTCCAATATTAAAGTGGGTGAGCCCAAGATTTTCTAAGGTAGTAATCATGCTACGGCGGTTGCCTTGTCTCTTTTTCATCTCAAGAACATGAAGGAAACAGGGAAGTGCATCGTCGTAACGTCCTAGGTCTAGAAGTATCAGCCCAACATTGTTTTGAGTATACACTATTCCTATGCTATCGTTCAATTGAATGGATAGCTCGCGTGCTTTTTCCAAGAGGGAAAGGGCGTGGGTAAAGTCACCTAAATTTCTGTATACTAGACCAAGGTTGTTTAGCGCTTTTGCAACACTTCTTCTGTCGCCAATCTCTTGCTCAATTGCCAATGATTTTTGGTATGCAGCTAGTGCATCCACATAATTCCCTAATCGATCGTAGGAGGCACCTAAACGATTTAAGCAGCTTGCCATCCCTGCAGTATTATGCTCTTCTTTATATATTTGATAAGCTGATTTGAGGTATTCTAGCGATTGGATATAGCGCGACTGGTTAAAATCGCTTGTTGCGCATGCCTCTAACGACTGAGCCTTGAGGAGAGGAAGTTCTAAACCATTGGAGATTTCCAAGGCATTTTTAGCAAATTTTAGTGACTTTTCTGGATTATTTGATATTGAAAGAGAGGAGAGCTTAAGATATATCTCAACACGTCTCTTGCTGGTGGCTTCTGGAATAAGTGATAATAGGCTATCTTCTCGAGTATTTTGCGCCGGCAGCAATTCTGTAAGCAATAAAAAACTTAGAAGTATAACGCCAACTTTACTCATACAACAACAATTAGTGTACAAAAGTAAGGCATTTTGATATCCCATCAAAAAAACTCAGTCGATTGCTGATGGTTTACAGGTAGATTTTGCCAGATAAAGCTATTTTTGTGGCGAAAGTTATGAATTGGATTGACAGACAAATGTCCTCGCTTGGCGGGGCAGTAGACGCAAACCTCGCTGATCTTCTCTCCTTTGTTAGGAGACACAGGGTTGGTGTGTACGGTACTATTATTTTTCACCTTCTCATTGCCATTATTATTTTGACGTTTAAGTTAGGTAGCCTCCAAACGCAAAATAATCTTCCGGTGGTTATAAATTTTGAAAAGGAAGCCATACCTCCAGAAATTCTTAAGCAGGAGATAAAAAAGGAGATGGAACAGCTTCGGAGGGAGCTAGCCAAAGTGAACTACACTAAAACGGACTTAAAGAATGCTGCAGCCGATGTATCTTCTGAGAAAAAGGATTTAGATAAATCGCTTACCGATGATAGGAATACTAAGACCGATGAACTTTACGATGAGGCTAAGAGGTTGCAGGAAAGACTTGAAGCGGGTAAGTCTAATTTAGAAAAGTTGGAGCAAGGGAATAATGCCATTCAACCGTCGGCTGGGCAGGAAATGTCTCCAAAGTCTTCAAAGGCTCCCAATCCCGGTAAAGTTTTGGTTAACTACAGTCTTGGTGGGCGTAAGGCATTTCGGTTACCTGTTCCTGCTTATACCTGTGAAGGAGGGGGTGAGGTAAAGGTGATTATTGAGGTAAACCGTATTGGCTATGTTACCTCGGCAAGAGTGGATAACAGCAACAGCAGCTCAGACGATTGTCTTTGGGAGGGAGCACTTCGATCGGCTCGAATGTCGAGGTTCCTGGCACAAGAGGGTGGATCGAACTCTCAAACGGGTTTTATTTTATATCGCTTTATTCCCCAGTAGGATTAGAATGCGGCCATCAGTAGGTCAATGTCTTTGGCCGGTAAGTGATAAATATTTCCAAATTTAAAATTGGTGAGTATTCCGTTGAATAGATATACTCCATGTCTTAATCCTTTTTTTTCTTTTAAGACGGCTGTAATACCTGATGACTGTCCAATCATTAAAAGAATTGGGACAAAAACATTACTTAGGGCGATGCTTGAGGTTCGTGCAACGTGAGTGGTAATATCTGGCATACATACATGAATTACACCATGCCTTGTGAAGCTGGGATTGTCAAATGTGCAGCATTCCGACGTTTCAAACGATCCACCGTTGGAGATGGTGAGGTCAATTATCACTGCACCTTTTTTCATTTTTTCAATGAAGGAGGTTGGAATTTGCTGAGCAAAGGCATCCTCCTCGGCAACGGGTGATCCAATCACTACATCTGCTGACCGGAGTGCCTTTTCGATTACTTGAGGATGAAAGATGCTAGTATATAGTCTTGTTCCAAGTCGGTTTTGAATGTCGGTGAGTCGCTGGAGTGATTGATCAAAAATTTTTACTGCTGCACCAAGCCCAAGTGCGGCTCTCGCTGCATATTCCCCTGCTGTGTCGGCACCAATAATAACCACTTCAGTTGGCGATATGCCGGTTATTCCTCCTAGCATAACACCTTTACCACTATGCAAATTCGAAAGGTATTCGGCTGCAACAAGTATGGAGGTGCTTCCAGCAATGGAACTCATGGAACGAACCACGGGGTAGCATCCCATATCATCTTTAATTAGCTCAAAACTCATTGCAGTGATTTTTTTTTGTTGCAATGATTTTAGAAGTGCTTCGGTTTGTGAAGTATGGTAAAATGATGAGATAATTGTTTTTCCATCGGTCATCATTTCAATTTCATGTTCAGTAGGGGGGGCCACTTTCAGCACAATGTCAGCTTTATACACCTCTCCCGGCTTGCAAATAGTTGCTCCGGCCTCAGAGTAGGTTAGGTCGGTGTAGCTTGCCCCTGATCCAGCTTCCTTTTCAACCAGTAGCTTATGTCCATTGGCCACAAGCATTTCAACGGCCTCCGGGGTTAGCGAAATTCTATTTTCACCCGATACCGATTCTTTAGGTATGCCAATGGTGAAGCTACGCTGTTTTCGACCAATGGCGAGAGTTTCTTCTTGAGGAAGTAAACTTTTACCGAAATGGAATAGCGGTGAATTGGATCCAGAATGTCTCATTTTGTGTATTAATAGGAGATGTTAAATGTACGACATCCGGGCGGTATTTTCAAGATGCGTTTTTTTGTTCTTTTATGGAGAAGGAAAATTTTCGTGATTCATCCGGCATTACTTCAATCTTGATTAATATGGCTTCATCGGGAATGAGTTCTTGGATAACTTCTGGCCATTCGATGAAGCATATACCATCTCCAAAAAAATACTCTTCATAGCCGAAATCGAAGGCTTCCTCTATCGACTTGATTCGGTAAAAGTCGAAGTGGAATATAGATTGGCCTTTGTCGGTGAAATACTCATTGACAAGGGCAAAGGTTGGACTACTAACAACATCGGCCACGTGCATCTGCTTACATAGCTCTTTGATGAGGGTAGTTTTTCCGGAACCCATTAATCCTTGAAAGGCAAAAATCTTATTTTCCCCAAATTTTGCAAGGATTTGGGCTGCTATAGCCGGAAGTTCAGCTAAATTTTTGGCAATTATTAATTCCATACTATTTCTTGAATGGGTCGAGAACAATTAAGGGTATAAGCATCTCCTCTAGTGAAACACCTCCATGCTGAAACGTGTCGCGGTAGTATCGCGAGAAATGGTTATAGTTATTCGGGTAGGCAAAAAAATCTCGGTTTGTTGCAAAAATGTAGGAGGAGGTTAGGTTGCTTTTTGGCAAATGAACCTCTTCGGGCTTTAATACTTCAAATACATCTCGGGGATTGTAGTTTAGACTTCTTCCAAGTTTATACCGCAAATTGGTGGAGGTATTTCTATCGCCTACCACTTTTATAGGGTTTGTTACCCTTGTGGTTCCGTGATCGGTTGATAATACCACTGTCATCTGTTGCTCTGCCAATTCTTTTAAAAGCGCGAACAGGTCGGAGTGAAGAAACCAGGAGAGCGTAAGAGATCGGTAAGCCGATTCGTCCGAAGCTAGCTCTTTAATTAATTCCATCTCGGTTCTAGCGTGCGAAAGCATGTCTACAAAATTGTAAACCAATACTGTAAGATTGTTTTCTTCAAGTTGATGCGTATTGCCAATCAGCTTTTTGGCAGAGCCGGGTATAACAAATTTTTCAAAGCCTAGCTTGTATTTTTTGCCCGATTTTTGTATTTGTCTGGTAAGCAGCTCTTCTTCGTATTGATTTTTTTTGTCATCCTCTTCATCGCTTACCCACAATGCCGGATATATTTTTTGAATTTCCTGTGGCATTAAGCCAGCGAATATTGAGTTTCGTGCATACTGCGTGGCGGTTGGTAGAATGCTGCAGTATATCTCTTCTTGTCGGAGTCTGAAGTGATGGAGTATTTCTGGCGCTAAAATTTTCCACTGGTCAAAGCGGAAATTATCTATGAGGATGAAAACTACCTTTTCGCCGTTGTCAATCAGCGGAAAAACTTTTGACTTTAAAAGATCTGGTGAAAGCAAGGGCGCTTCGTTTTTTTCTTTACCAAACCACGTTTTGTAGTTTTGCTTAATCCACTTGGTGAATTCCTTGTTGGCCTCATCCTTTTGGAATCCATAAATCTCTTTGATACCAGCGTCGGACGATTCTTCTAGCTCCACCTCCCATGCAATAAGCTTTTTGTAAATATCAGTCCAGTCGGTAAACGATCGGGCGGTAGATAAAAGCATATTTAACTCTCCAAGCGCTCTGCGGAAATCATTTGTGGACTGAGCGTCGATGAGAGCACTTTTGTGGATATTCTTTTTTATGGAAAGTAGAAGTTGATTAGGATTAACTGGTTTTATGAGGTAATCGGCAATTTTTGAGCCAATCGCTCGATCCATAATATCCTCCTCCTCGCTTTTGGTAACCATTACAACCGGTGTTTCTGGTCTTATTTCCTTGAGCAAGCTAAGCGTTTCGAGGCCACTCAATCCGGGCATGTTTTCATCTAAGAAGACAAGGTCGAAACGTTGTTTTTTTATGTATTCTAGTGCATCTGTTCCATTGGAAGTAAAAACGACCTCGTACCCCTTGCTCTCAAGAAAATGGCATGAGGTCGTAATAGGTCCATCTCGTCATCAACCCAAAGTATCGTAATGTTTCCCATGTAATTTATTTATTAAGGCTTGTAGTGCTGTCTAAAGAACGCCATATAGTTTTGAATGCCCTTGTCTGCAATAAATTGTGCATAGTTTTGCTTGGATATTACAAAAAAGACACATTCTTCAGGCGGTGCATTTAGGAACGTTGCAGGTGCTTCACCAATGTTTTTAAAGTAGTCCATTGAAGTAGCTTTATCCTTTAACGTTTCTACAAGGATAACGTTAAAACTTTGGTTTAGTTGAGTTGACGATACGTTTAGGTTTAAATTTAGGTAGGAATCGAGGTTAAAAGATACAATGTTAAATTTAATTCGATTGAGATCTAGTTTGTTTGAAACCACTGCCACAAAGTATTGCTCCGTGTCGGAATCGATGTAGTTTACCGATGGCTTTTCAGGTGTAACTTCTGGTTTATTGTTTTCTGTGATACCCGTATTTTGAGCCAATTTCAATTCTATATTGTTGAGGTTGGCAATCATCTCCTTTGCTTTAGCTGCCTCCTCTGTGGTGGGGAATTTCTTGGTAACTTCAGCTAGCGCATTGCGGTAGGCTGCTAAGTTTTTATCAGAGCCTTGGCAAATTGCTAAAATCAGGTGATATTTTGCTTGCAAGCCGCTATCGGGATATTTGGCTATTGCTGTAGTTGCTTGCTGCATCGCTTCAGCAAACTTACCCTCCTTATAGCTTGTATAAAGTTGTTTGTAGCCATTTTCTTCTTCATTTTGCTTCTCTTGTAATTTTTTAACATAATCTGGACTTGTAATGGCCATGGCGAATGGACTATTGGGGAAGCGATTAACTATAAGATCTCGGTATTTTTTTGACTTTACCTCATCGTTAATCGAGAGGGAGAGCTGGTATAGATTGAAGTATACCGAAACTAACTCCTGGCTTGCTGGGAAGCGCATCACAAACTCCTCATATGTTTTTATGGCAGACTGGTAGTCTTTCATTTGGTTTTGATACACCGCGCCAGATTTTAGCAGTGCGGTTTCAATCCTCTTTGTAGAAGCGTTCATCAAGGAGTCGGTCATTGGCAAATCGGCCATGTAGTATTCTTTCGAATTTTTTGAAAGTTGTTTTTTTAGCGTTGTCGGAAGCTTTGGTTGCATCTTCCTCATCTGTTTCTTTTTCTATTCCTGTTGCTGAGTTTAATGAGGACATGCCTTTGTTTTTTCGCCTCCAGTTGTCTTCCAACTTTCTTTTCCCCCAAAGCATTTGGAATTCGGATGCCCCTATGCCTAATGTTGCGGTGTTGTAAAAGTACCAATTGGTGCCTTGTTGCTGGCTTGCTAAATTTTGTGTTGCTTGTTGCTGTTGGTATAACGAGGCTGAATAACGTTGATTTTCTTCTTCTTCTCGTTTTGCTGTTTCTTCTTCTTGCGTTTTTTTGATTAACGCTTCAATCATGCTATTTCGATCTGCTACTGACATTTTTGCAATACGTTGAAGGCTATCCTCTCTGGCTATAACATTGAGGTTTTTAACGAGATTGGTAAGATTATCAGTTTTGAGTTTAAGTTGCTCGTAATCGGGGTAGGTGTTATCGAGTGCTGTAACGGCTGTATCGTAGTATGCCTGCGCTTTAATATAATCTGGTTTTTCAAAGTAAAGATCGGCCAAGGTAATAGACGATAGTCCTTTTTGAAAATTATTGGAAACGCTTTTGCTAACCGAGAGGGCGAAATTTTTCATGGCTTCCGGTTTGTCTTTTTCAGCAAGGTTTATCTTACCTAGTGCATAGTAAACGAGGTCAAGATAGTCGCGATTTTTTCATCTTTTGCCAATTTCAGTAACACTTTTCTGAGATCTTTCCCGTGTTGACCAGCTTGGTATAGTGTGGCAATTTTTATTTGAGCATTAAAGGATGTTTCGTATTGAGGGTTCATCTTAATCACCTTGCGGTATGACTCAATACTCTTATCGGTATTCCCCACTTTTTCATAGAGTTGACCTAAGAGGTAGGTTAATCGAACTCTTCTATTTTTTTTCCAATGCGACTGGAGTGCCTTCTCGAGGTATGGTATCGCATCGGTATATGCTTTGCGCTTAATGTTTATATCTGCGTAGGAGAGATACAGGTCGGGACGGAGTTTGGCAGGAAATTTTTTATTGGCATCGAGCGACCGGAGCATTTCAATGCCTTCTTCATACGAACCTGTTTGAGCATCAATCCGTGCCATCCATACCTTTGCCTCATATAAGGATTCACTGTATGGATATTCCGTGAGCATATAGTTAAAGGTTTGCAAAGCCTTGTTATAGTCCATGCTATAAACGTTGGCTTTTCCCATCAGTAGATAGGCATCTGGAACCCAAGAGCAAAACTCATTTTGATTATAGAATGCTCTCTCTTTTTTGTTCATAGCTCCTTTTTGGGGCTTTGGTTTAACTGTTATGGAGTGTCGTGCAACTAGCCCGGTAGCCTTTTTTATGGCACGATCCATATCGCCTGCAATGGCGCCTGCCATCTGTTGGTTGTTGAATGTGAAAACGGGCAATAGATCGGTATAGTTAAGCGGGAAATTCTTTTCCGATTTTATAACGCCATTTTCAAAGCTTTGATTACCATTGAAGTAGTAGTTGTAGTATGCGGTGAGGTCGTGATAGTTGCGAGATACTAGGGTGTTTTTCTTAGTAGAGCACGAAGTGGCCACCGCTACAATTGCAGATAGGAGTATGGTTAACTTAACGATTGATGATTTCAATGCAAATGGTTTTATAAACAACTGTCTAATGGTAAATTTATTTTTCTGCATGTAAAAATAGCGTGATTTTTTTAAGAAGCGGTAAAGGAGGGTAAAACAAGACATAAAAAAAACCAAGCGTAAGGCTTGGCTTGGTCATTATCCAAAACAAAGGCTAATAATCATAGTAGTTGAATGGAAGGCAAACTAAGTCGCTTAACTCTTCACCAGACTCTTTGATTTCGTCATCGTCCGATTCATAATACCAGTTTACTACCACCCGATTACCTTTCTCATGTATTTTTCTCAGCTCAAAAAGAATGTCGAGCAAGAACTTTGCCGACGAAGAGTTGAAATAGGTCATACGAAAGTTCATGGTAATAAGAGCTTTGTCGAATTCTGTGTTATTAACCACAACGTCCTCGATGTAATCTTGAACCCACTTGACAACTGGTTTATAGAAACCAATAACGTTCTCGGGCCTGGAAAAACCAGCAATGTTGAGAACATTTTGTTCAGGATCAAAATGTAGATCTGGCGTAAATTCTGTTGGTTCTAGTATTAATGATTTCATTGAGTCACTAGGTTTATTAGTTACTGGTGACAAATAGTAATGCTGATTGAAAAAAGTGAATACTGCTCATTTATCGGATCAAAGGAGTAATCTATTTTATTCTCAGAAACTTTGGCAATATTGATAATTCCTAATCCAGCACCACCTCTATTGTTCACTGCATTGTGAAGAATGGTGTTTTTATATAACTCTTTTAAACCAATTCGGTCAAGAGTATTAACTAAATCTAAACGTTGCTTAAGATTCACCATTTTTTCTACTCTTACGCTGTTTGTTGCAGAAACGGTAAAGTTTTGGTTATCAATATTTAGATGGAAAAGCGGAGTGTAAGCAATTTCACTTCCGTTTTTTATAACATCCTGATGGCGATAAATGTTCTCTAAACTTTCAACCATTGCTGCATAAACTTTCTTCTTTATGGTAATATTCATACCATACTCGTCCAAGATGGTGGTCATCTTGTTAAGCAAAATTCCAATTGCTTCGTAGCTTAACGATCCGTTGTGGGTAAGAAGAGATGTTGCCTTGATCACGTGCTGGCCCTCAAAATTTTAAAATGCAGGTAAAAGTTATTAATAATTGTCAAAAGTGATAAAAAAAAGTGAAAATATGGAATTGATTTGAGGATTTGTTTAATGTAAATAATTATTTGTTTTGGAAAATCAGGAGAGATATATATACTCTCTCCTGATTTTTAATTGTTCAATTAACAATAAATTTACTCAACAATGGTCATCTCGTTGATCAATCTTTTGGCATTGGCGAATTTATCAATAATAAAAAGCGTGTAGCGAATATCAACACTAATGGTACGCTGAAGTTCCGGTTCAAAGGCAATATCGCCACTCATGGCTTCCCAGTTTCCATCAAAGGCGGTTCCAATGAGCTGTCCTTTTCCATTAATTACTGGACTACCTGAATTTCCACCAGTGATATCGTTGTTAGAGATGAAAGCAACTGGCATTTCTCCCTTGTCGCCATATCGTCCAAAATCTTTGGTTTTGTAAAGTTCTTTCAACTTTTTTGGTACCACGAATTCCCAGTTGTCAGGATCCTCTTTTTCCATTACACCTTTAAGTGTTGTTCTATAGTCATAGTGAACAGCATCCATTGGGTAATAATCGAGAACTTGGCCGTAGGACATTCTCATGGTGAAGTTTGCATCGGGGTAATGTGCTTTTTGTGGTTCCATGGCTAAAAGGCCAGCAATATACAGGCGATGTCCTTTTTCGTAGTCACTTTGGAAAGGAGCCATTAACTTTGATAAGTCTTTTAGCGAGGTCATGATAGCACTTCCCATTTTTGAAGCGGGATCGTTTTCAAGCTGCTCCTTGCTTGGGTTGTCGACGAATGCAAGCGCTTTGGTTAGACTTGCAAATATAGAGCTGCCATATAGGTTCTCGATGTAATTGTCTGTATTTCCCTTGTAAAGCGAGTCGATTTCGGTGTAGAAGGATGGTTGAAAGTTGACGCCAACCCTTGCTTTAAATACTTTGATCATGCTTAAAGCCACTTTTTTATCGAGGTTGGGACTAAAGTCTTTGTAGAATTCTTCCAATGCGCTTTTCCACTCTTTTTGTATGGAAGCTTTATCCTCATCGGTTTTAGCAAGGGTGTAACGACCGAGATATGATGCAGAAATTCTTGCAGGACTTAGAATTTCAGTGCCCATTAGGAAGCATTCGTATAAGTTTTGTTGGGCGTTTAGCATATCTTTTCTGCCCTCTACCGATGATTTTATTAGGGTGAGTGCATCACCAAAATCCTTTATTCTTTCGGGACTTTGATTAACCCAGGCCATGAATTTTTCTTCTTGTAATTTTTTTACATCATAAACATCTAGGCGCTTTAATCCTTTGTTCATGCCAATAGAGTTCTTCCAGTAATTGCTCGATCCGGCATACTTGGAGGAGTACATAATTCTGATGGTATCGTTGGCAGTCATATCCTTTAATAGGATATCTTGACGTATTCCCCTGTCATAAATGCGGTTTGGGTTTACGAGGTTTAGCGTTTCATTAACTTCGTAGGAGGTCATGTAGCGCTGGGTTGAACCAGGATAGCCCATAATCATGGCAAAGTCATTCTTTTTAACACCTTTGATAGAGATAGGTAGGTGGTATTTTGGCTTCAGTGGCACGTTGTCTTTTGAGTATTGTGCTGGTTTGCCATTTTTGTCGGCATATATTCTAAAGAGGGAGAAATCGCCGGTATGACGAGGCCACATCCAGTTGTCGGTATCTGCGCCAAATTTTCCGATTGAAGAGGGTGGAGCACCAACCATTCTTATGTCTTTGTAGGTTTCGTAAACCAGCATATAGTAGTTGTTACCACCAAAGAAGTTTTTAACCTGTGCGCTGTATTGGGTCCCTGTGGTGGCCTTGTCAGAAATGATATTGCCCACGCGGTTGGCAATTATGTCCCTTTCATCTTCCGTTTTGGCTATTTTTATTGAGTCAAGAATTTGTGATGTAACATCTTCTATACGCACCAAAAACGTTACGGTAAGTCCTGGGGTAGGAATTTCTTCCTCCATGGTTTGAGCCCAGAAACCGTCTTTAAGATAATCGTGATCTACGGTGCTGTGCTCTTGAATAGCTCCATAGCCACAGTGGTGGTTGGTTAGTATAAGTCCTTGGTCTGAAATTATTTCACCAGTACAACCACGACCAAATATTATAACAGCATCTTTCAAGCAAGTTTTGTTAATGCTATAGATGTCTTCCGCAGAAAGTTTGAAACCCTCTTTTTTCATTTGCTTAATGTTAAGCTGCTGAATTAGGGGCAGTAGCCACATTCCTTCATCTGCAGTGGCGGGTGTGCCAATGATAAGGAAAGCGCTAAGAAAGATAAATACTATTTTTTTCATGATTAGAATAAAGGTTTAGATTGGTTATATACGTGCTTTGATTTCATTTTTGGTTAAAGGTTAAATTTAAGTTGTCGATTTGTTAGTGAAAAACTTTTTCGATGGTAAGGCGATATGCCGTTTTGTTCAATGGCCATGCGGTGGACTAGTGTTGGATAGCCTTTGTTTTTTGCCCAGCCATAAGCTGGATAGTCGTGGTTGAGGGTTTCCATAAGTTCGTCGCGGTACGTTTTAGCCAAAATTGATGCAGCAGCAATGCTAGCATATATACCATCGCCTTTTACTATGCACAGATGTGGAATATCCGCGTATTTTTTAAATCGATTACCATCTACTAAAATGAATTCCGGCTTTATCCGAAGGCTGTCTAACGCTTTATGCATGGCAAGGATGGATGCATTTAGGATGTTTATGCTGTCAATGGTCGATGCATCAACAAAAGCTACACTATAGGCCATCGCTTCCTTTTCGATTAGCGTTCGAAGACGATTACGTTTTTTAGCCGAAAGTTTTTTTGAATCGTTAATTTCCTCGTTGTAAAAGCTGGACGGAAGTATTACCGCTGCAGCCACAACTGGTCCTGCAAGGCATCCTCTTCCTGCCTCATCGCATCCTGCTTCAACCTGATTCTCTTGGTAGAACGTTTTAAGCATTTGGAATTTTATTTTCTTGTGCCACTAATATGATTGCATTCCACACCTCTTCAGCAGTTCTGTTCCATGAAAAAGCCTTTACTCGTTGATTTCCCTTGGCAACAAGGTGGTTTACTAAGGTGGGATTAGTAGCTAACTTGACCATGGCAGCGGCAATGTCCTCAATAGAAAATGGATCCACCTGCAGTGCTGCATCTTGGGTAATCTCCGGAATGGCTGTTTTGTTGGATGCAATAATCGGTATTCCACAGCTCATTGCCTCAACGAGCGGAATACCAAAGCCTTCGAAGTATGGAATAAATACAAGCGCAAAAGCGGAGCCCATAACCTTTTGGAGACGATCAATATTTAACCTGCCTGTAAAAACCACTTCATCTTTATATGTCATCTCGTGGTATGCCTTCTGGATGTCTCCAGTTTTAAACATTTTTTCACCAACTATTACCAATTTATACTGCTCATTATGCTTGGATCTAAAGAGATCAAAGGCTTTCAGGAGCCTTGCCACATTCTTCCGTGGGTTAAATGCACCAACAAATAAAAAGTAAGGACAACCATCGGTTTGCATTTCCCGCTCGGCATTTACTTCTTGATGCTGTAATATTTTGTATACCGGATTTACCCCATTATAGGCGACCGAAATTTTGTTGGGTGGAAGGTGGTACGTTGTGGCAATGTCTAACTTGGAGTATTCGGAAACAGTGACTACGTGGGCTGCTTTTTTGGCAAATAGTGGAAAGAATCGGTTAAAGTAACGTTCTACAAGCCATGGCATTCCTTCGGGATGGTGAGCAAAGTTGATGTCGTGGATAACCGCAATGGATGGTACGGCTGTTTGTAAGGAGAGGTAACCATCGGGTGATAAAAAAATGTCGATATGGTTTTTTCTTAAAAATCGAGTAACAGAAAATTCGAACCATAAGTACCAAAGTATGGGATGGCGCGATTGTGGTGGAAGAACAACCGGAGTTATATTTTCACCAAAAATAAATTCATGGCTATATGGCCTGTCAAACAGGAAATAGAATTGATGCTCTGGGTGGTTCTGTACAATTCTTTTTATCGTTTCATAGGTAAACCAACCTATGCCTTCTAGTCTATTTGGAAGCAGCAGCCTTGTATTGACAGCGATTTTCATAAAAAAAACAATATTGAGCTAAGATAGTGCTTTTCTCTATGTGTGCTTTGCTATATTTGAAGTCCCAAATCTGAAAGACAATCTAAGTGAAGAAGACATTTCTCACAAACCTTCTTTTACTGCTATTCTTGAATCTACTGGTTAAACCATTCTGGATTCTTGGAATAGATCGCACGGTGCAAAACACGGTTGGGGCATCGGAGTATGGATTTTATTTCTCGCTGTTTAGCTTCTCCATCCTTTTTAACATACTCCTCGATCTGGGTATTACCAACTTCAACAACCGGGAAATATCCATGCATCCGCAGTTGCTCACCAAGGTTTTTTTCGAACTTGTCGTTGCTAAAGTTATTCTTGGGAGGAGGCTATTTCGCAGTCAGCTTATTGGTTGGTTATCTTATTGGATATGGTCCTCGTCACCTATACATGCTCTCGTTCTTCTCCTTAATCAGCTGCTGATCTCCCTTATTCTATACTTTCGATCGAACCTCAGCGGATTGCAGCTATTTAAGACCGATTCGGTATTGTCGGTGCTTGATCGAGTATTAATGATTGGTCTTTGTGGTTTTTTGCTTACCAGCAAAAGTTTCAGCGCTTCGTTTCATATCGAGTGGTTTGTATATGCACAGACCGCTTCTTATGCAACAACGGCAGTAATAGCTTTTGTGCTGGTGTATAGACGGGCAACGTTCTTTCGGCCTAAATTCGATCTAGTATTTTTGATTTCCATCTTTAAACGCAGCTACCCTTTCGCTTTTTTTTTCTCTCCTAATGGCGTTTTACTACCGTATCGATAGTGTGATGCTAGAACGTATGCTCCCCAATGGTGAACAGCAGGCAGGAATTTATGCACAGGCATTCCGATTGCTTGATGCCGCTAACATGATTCCCCTTTTGTTTGCGGGGTTACTGCTTCCAATATTTTCGTCCATGCTGTCGCGGAGAGAAGATGTGATTCCGTTAATGAAGCTCTCCTTTAATCTGCTCATAACGCCGGTGGTTGGACTTGCCTCTTTTGTGTTTTGGTACCGACAGGAAACCATTGAATTGCTATATCACAGCCATGTAAACGATTCTGCCACCATTCTGGGCTTACTCATGGTTTCATTTGTGGCCATTAGTTCAACCTATATTTATGGCACACTTCTAACAAGTAATGGAAATTTAAAGTTACTCAACTATATTTCTCTGTTTAGTGTAGTGATAAATGTGGTGCTAAATTTTATTCTCATTCCAAAATTTGGACCAGTTGGTGCAGCATCTGCAAGTATGGTGACTCAACTGGCTGCGGCTGGGTTGCAGCTTTATCTTTGCTACAGAATTCTTAAGGTTAAGGTGGTATTAAAGGATAGCTTTTTGCAGATAATCTACCTAGCGGTAGCCATAACCGTTCCTGTGGTAACACACCTTTATATTGGTCGATTACTGTATGGTTTTGTAGTGAGCGTAGTAGTTTGCTTTATCGCAGCAATTGTCCTGAAAAGAATTAACTTTGTAGTATTGCTTAAAATACTTAAACAGGAGGAACTTTAGCGAATTTTATAACTCTGTTGTTTTATTCCAATAGAAGATATATTTTTAAGGAGGAATAAATATCGCCAATCTTCATGTACATGTGATGGAAGTTTTGCTGGAAAAAACAACCGATACGCCCCTAGTTCACTTTGCTCCGGGATTGCTCATTATCGAGGGCAGATCAATTACGGAGGATATTTTAGGGTTTTGGAATCCGCTTTTAGCGTGGACTGCTCAGTATGTTGAGCAACCGGAAAAACACACCTTTGTCGAAATTGGGCTGGAGTATATTAATAGTAGCTCTAGTAAATTCATCAACGAGATACTGCAGACGTTATCGGTGCTGAAGGATAAGGGGCTGGAGCTGGAGGTTGTGTGGAGGTATGAGGAGGATGACGAATCCATTTTACAGCTCGGTAGAGATATTGAATCTCTTTGCGGGATAAAGTTTAACTATAAGGAAATTGATAATGCTCGTGAGCGAGCTAGAAAATTAACTATACGGCGAAAAAAAACAGGAGAGGAGTACACCATTACGGGTCGCTACTGGGAATCGGTAGTTCGAAATGGGCACAGCGATGAATATGAGGTGATTGAAAAAACGGAAGACAACTAGAACTAACTAGTGCTAAAATGAATAACTTAGAGGTTGCAGAAACTATTGCCACACCGGCTATATCCTTTAACGCATCTACCGGGCGTCTTTTTATAAACGGGAAATCTATTCCGGAGAATGTATTTGATTTTTACACACCAATACTTAGCTGGATTGATGAATATTCTGCTACTCCAACTTCTCAAACGGTTCTTGAACTAAAGTTGGAGTATTTTAATACCTCCTCATCGAAGCGAATTTTCGATATTATGAAGCGCATGGAAAAGTTGGCCATGAGCGATCTTTCAAAGGTGACCATTATTTGGTACTACGAGGAGGATGATGAGGATATCTACTTTGCCGGCAACGATTACAAAGCCATTCTCAACCAGAAGGTGGACTTTAGGATGGTGGAGATTGATGGCTAGGTTTTCTTTGTAATCTACATTTTAATCCCAAACATTTTTAGAATTTTGAAATTATCACAATCAGAGAGGAATCTCTTTTTGTGGGATTGTATTCTCTATGTTTCACTATGGTTGTAGTGTGGTAATTCTGTTATGGATTGGCGCGGAATTAACCAATATTAATCGAAAGCAATTTCAATTGTTCGCTTTCACCAGCCCACACTCCGCTCGCGATCCCGATCCCGAAACCCTATGGCTTGCATGGTTGGGACAGCAGGTTGTCTTCGGTTCGTTGGGTAAGGGTTAATGCGGGCTTCGGGATTCCAGTGTGGTGCGATTAGAAGAGTTCACTCTTTTAACTAATATAACCTTAGATACTTGTTTCAATTACTCGCTCCGCTCATGAGCTCGCCTCCGTTGTCGGCTCGGTTCCAGTGTGGTGCGATTCATTGCTCAAAAGTAGCAATTTCAATTACTCGCTCCGCTCATGAGCTCGCCTCCGTTGTCGGCTCGGTTCCAGTGTGGTGCGATTAGAAGTGTGAGCGGTAGTAGTTCTATAGATGCTCTAATTAAGTTTCAATTACTCGCTCCGCTCATGAGCTCGCCTCCGTTGTCGGCTCGGTTCCAGTGTGGTGCGATTAGAAGTGTGAGCGGTAGTAGTTCTATAGATGCTCTAATTAAGTTTCAATTACTCGCTCCGCTCATGAGCTCGCCTCCGTTGTCGGCTCGGTTCCAGTGTGGTGCGATTCATTGCTCAAAAGTAGCAATTTCAATTACTCGCTCCGCTCATGAGCTCGCCTCCGTTGTCGGCTCGGTTCCAGTGTGGTGCGATTCATTGCTCAAAAGTAGCAATTTCAATTACTCGCTCCGCTCATGAGCTCGCCTCCGTTGTCGGCTCGGTTCCAGTGTGGTGCGATTAGAAGTGTGAGCGGTAGTAGTTCTATAGATGCTCTAATTAAGTTTCAATTACTCGCTCCGCTCATGAGCTCGCCTCCGTTGTCGGCTCGGTTCCAGTGTGGTGCGATTCATTGCTCAAAAGTAGCAATTTCAATTACTCGCTCCGCTCATGAGCTCGCCTCCTTCGTCGGCTCGGTTCCAGTGTGGTGCGATTAGAAGTGTGAGCGGTAGTAGTTCTATAGATGCTCTAATTAAGTTTCAATTACTCGCTCCGCTCATGAGCTCGCCTCCGTTGTCGGCTCGGTTCCAGTGTGGTGCGATTAGAAGTGTGAGCGGTAGTAGTTCTATAGATGCTCTAATTAAGTTTCAATTACTCGCTCCGCTCATGAGCTCGCCTCCTTCGTCGGTTCGGTTCCAGTGTGGTGCGATTCATTGCTCAAAAGTAGCGATTTCAATTACTCGCTCCGCTCATGAGCTCGCCTCCGTTGTCGGCTCGGTTCCAGTGTGGTGCGATTAGAAGTGTGAGCGGTAGTAGTTCTATAGATGCTCTAATTAAGTTTCAATTACTCGCTCCGCTCATGAGCTCGCCTCCGTTGTCGGCTCGGTTCCAGTGTGGTGCGATTAGAAGGTTAGAGTTATATATCAAGCGGTTACAATCAAACTAGTTTCAATTCCAGTGTGGTGCGATTAGAAGAGTGACAAAGCTGTGATAGAGCTTCAATTTCTGTGGTTTCAATTCCAGTGTGGTGCGATTAGAAGTTCAAGTTAACCGCTGCTAGTGAAGCGTTGGCAGGTTTCAATTCCAGTGTGGTGCGATTAGAAGAATGACAAAAACGATCCGGGTGGCGAAACAAAGTAGTTTCAATTCCAGTGTGGTGCGATTAGAAGACTGAGTGAATTAATGTGTTCGACTTTTGCCAACACGTTTCAATTCCAGTGTGGTGCGATTAGAAGTTATATTCGTTACCATCAAATGTCATCGCCTGCTTCGTTTCAATTCCAGTGTGGTGCGATTAGAAGAACTTGTCTCTGTTTGCGATTTGGGCAGCTGTTTTGTTTCAATTCCAGTGTGGTGCGATTAGAAGTGAAGACCTTGCAATATATTTATCAGGAGTAAAAGAGTTTCAATTCCAGTGTGGTGCGATTAGAAGATTTCAGCGCAGGGTTGGACATTGCAAACGGTGTTCGTTTCAATTCCAGTGTGGTGCGATTAGAAGATCTTTAACACTCTGGTAAGTAGGAGTTGAACCGTCGTTTCAATTCCAGTGTGGTGCGATTAGAAGTTGAAACACATAATCGAGCTGCTCTACCTCATTCAGTTTCAATTCCAGTGTGGTGCGATTAGAAGCCCCGTAGCTCACTGCTCAACCCAACCTATTGCTAGTTTCAATTCCAGTGTGGTGCGATTAGAAGTATTTCTATAGGTTGTATAAAAAAGCATGGATTTTCGTTTCAATTCCAGTGTGGTGCGATTAGAAGGATTATGAATAAGGTGTCTAGCGTTAGGACTAGCCCAGTTTCAATTCCAGTGTGGTGCGATTAGAAGTGCCAAATATCTACTCGGCTTGCTCCACCGACGAAGGTTTCAATTCCAGTGTGGTGCGATTAGAAGTTATTGTTGTAGGGGTAGATAACTCCTCCTACAGCGTTTCAATTCCAGTGTGGTGCGATTAGAAGTGTGTAAGAACACCATTACCAACCAGCACATTATGTTTCAATTCCAGTGTGGTGCGATTAGAAGATTTATCAATACAGCCTTGGTATCGTTTATTTTACGTTTCAATTCCAGTGTGGTGCGATTAGAAGGTATTGCAGATGCATCTTGCACCAGGCCCGTTAGGTTTCAATTCCAGTGTGGTGCGATTAGAAGGGACTTGAATTAGCTAAGAAATACGACAACATTAGTTTCAATTCCAGTGTGGTGCGATTAGAAGATAGAGATAAAACAGGATTTGCTATTGAATTAGCGGTTTCAATTCCAGTGTGGTGCGATTCATTGCTCAAATGTAGCAATTTCAATTACTCGCTCCGCTCATGAGCTCGCCTCCTTCGTCGGCTCGGTTCCAGTGTGGTGCGATTAGAAGGGTAGCACCGTGTATGGTTTTTCTTTGTATATCTAGTTTCAATTCCAGTGTGGTGCGATTAGAAGCGTATCCACTCCAACATGCTCTCATGCACGGGGAAAGTTTCAATTCCAGTGTGGTGCGATTAGAAGTCGTCTGGAAACCAGCGGATAATAGGTTACAATATTAGTTTCAATTCCAGTGTGGTGCGATTAGAAGGCGACTTTTCATGATGTCAAACCTGTTATAAACGTTTCAATTCCAGTGTGGTGCGATTAGAAGCTATTTCTATCGTTTGTATAAAAAGCATGGATTTTCGTTTCAATTCCAGTGTGGTGCGATTAGAAGCGGCGCATGGCCTTACGGTCGGCCATTACTTTATTAAGTTTCAATTCCAGTGTGGTGCGATTAGAAGGGGAGCACTATCGTAATTAATTGGGACGATGACTCGTTTCAATTCCAGTGTGGTGCGATTAGAAGGCGGTTACAGACGAACTATAATGTAAAACATTACTTTGTTTCAATTCCAGTGTGGTGCGATTAGAAGTGCGTTGCGCGACCACCTTGGTAAGTCGCTGTGAGGTTTCAATTCCAGTGTGGTGCGATTAGAAGTCGTTGAAGTGAGTGCCGTCAGTCGATACAAAACGTTTCAATTCCAGTGTGGTGCGATTAGAAGTTTTTTGGCGATAAATTGACCAAAGTAAAGGAGAGAAGTTTCAATTCCAGTGTGGTGCGATTAGAAGAAACTAATGTGCGTGCAACTTGCAACAAGATACTAAGTTTCAATTCCAGTGTGGTGCGATTAGAAGTCTGAGGCTGAAACGGTAGTTGACTTACCAATCTCTCGTTTCAATTCCAGTGTGGTGCGATTAGAAGAAAGTGCGCAGATATTGACGCTAATTGGTTGTTCTCGTTTCAATTCCAGTGTGGTGCGATTAGAAGTGTTTGACGGTTCAACTATGTATCTATACGTAGAGTTTCAATTCCAGTGTGGTGCGATTAGAAGCTACTACAACGCTATCAACGGTCTATACGTTAGCACGTTTCAATTCCAGTGTGGTGCGATTAGAAGACGAAGGAGACACTTGTAGTAGGCTGTAATACTAGTTTCAATTCCAGTGTGGTGCGATTAGAAGAATTGTAAGCGTGCAATGAAAGGATTACGGCAACGCGTTTCAATTCCAGTGTGGTGCGATTAGAAGCTAGCATCCTTTAACCAAAAATCTTTATAATAAAGTTTCAATTCCAGTGTGGTGCGATTAGAAGTTCACATGTAGAGCAAGTTCGTAAAACGTTCCACGGTTTCAATTCCAGTGTGGTGCGATTAGAAGCATCGCAGAATTTAATACACAAGCGGTTATACGCGGTTTCAATTCCAGTGTGGTGCGATTAGAAGAGCGACATTGGAAAAACCCTTAACGAAACCAGTTGCGTTTCAATTCCAGTGTGGTGCGATTAGAAGCATCGCAGAATTTAATACACAAAAGATTATATGCGGTTTCAATTCCAGTGTGGTGCGATTAGAAGCATTCTCCGCAGCGGTTAACTTGAAACCTAATTTTGTTTCAATTCCAGTGTGGTGCGATTAGAAGCCGTGCAATTTAGCAAAAAAAGTAACGCTTCTGCTGAATTGTAGCATGCAAAAGCGCTACTCTTGGGAGTACGATTGTTGTCAACCCCCAATAGCCGGATTACTCCGGGGGTACGACAATCGCTGCATACCCCTATTTTTCAGCGTGTCAAAGATCTTTGGTTGACTCTGTACTACTTCTGTACCTTCCCAAGTGCTGTCCTCGACGATTGTTTCTTACAGAAAGTTATCCACCGAGCTCTGCTCTTTGCCCACTATTTCCTTATCGAGCCAGCGGGAGTCCCGGCTTCGAAATACAATAATGCTATCGTCCTCTTTTCGGATAAACTTGTTAGCCTCTGCCAGCAGCTCTTTCATTTTTACTTCGGTAATCTCTCCCTCAAACACCGAGTTTTGAATCCAGCTAAGGTAGCGTCGGCAGAGCTTCAGCATTTTGCTTACCCGCTTTTCGCCTATATCGTACACCAAAATTACATACATACGGTCGACGTTTTTGGTTTTGTTCCATTTATTTCTATTACCACCACATTTTAAAGGGTTTGTAGTCCTCAATACCCAGAATATGTTTGGAGAGCTTATAGCATTCAAGCCTGATAAGGTACTTGTAGCTAACGCTTCGGCCGAGGCTGCGGTGCTTCACCGTTTCGGAGAGGCGTTTTTCCCACTCTTCGGCCACTTTTTTACGGGACGATGGCTTTAGCAAACAGCCGTTGAGGTGTTTGTCGAAATCGCCCGACTGTAGCTGCTTGCGGTTGAACATGGCGAATATGAGTCGGTCGGCCAGCAGGGGCTTGAATATTTCGGCAATGTCCAGCGCTAGGGAGTAGCGACGCTCGCCCGGCTGGTGCAGGAAGCTGATGGTGGGGTTTAGCTGTGTATGGTAGATGGCATCGAGGCAGGCCGTGTAGCACATGCTGTTGGCAAATGATATTAGCGCGTTTACCTCGTTGGAAGGTGGTCGTTTGGTTCGGTTTCCCATTTCAAAACCGTCGATGATGGTATCGAAGGCTTCGTAGTAGGTTTGCCGGATGTTTCCTTCCAGCCCCATGAGCTCGTCTACTTCTGTGGTGGAGCTTATCTGTTTCGCGTAACCCTGAATGCGTTCTATCTGGTCGTCGGCACTCTTTCCCCGGTTGGTGTAGTAGCGTAGGTTTTTTACCATGTTAAATGCTGCTCCCTCGATAAACCGTTGGGCAATAACCTGCCGCTTCACCTTTTTGAGGTGATGCTCGCTTTGACGCAGCATCATCTTACCCGACAGAAGGTAATCTTTGGGCATGAATGAGCCGGTGTAGTGCTCGTAGTAGTCGAAGAAGTGCACGCTTACGGAGTTTTTACCTAGAAAATTGTACATAGCGCTGTTGGCGTCGAGGCTGCCATAAATAAATAGGTTGTCCACCGTTTCAATGGGGAGGTAGCGAGGCTGCCCCTCCTTTCCATCCTCGTCAATGGGGGTAAACTTTAGCGTGTTGTCCTTTCGGCTTAGCCTTCCGGGATTGAATAGGTAGTAACTCTTTTTCATGGCAATGGGCTAGGGTTTACAATGGACTTTGTTGTTTTTAGGATTCTTCCTCTTCAATCCAGCAGAAGTCGTGGTAGGAGCAGTACCTGCAAATTGACTTTTTCACACGTGGTGGGCATTCGTCGCTTTCCGTAATTTGTTCCACCTCGGCTATTGTTTTAAGCAGGATTTCCTTATCCTTCGCGGATAGGGTAACTTTTTCGCGGTGGCGCATGGTAGGATACTCTATAATTCCGGTTACACCCTCAATGCCCTCCTGCTCTAAAAGCCATATGTAGAACTTTACCTGCCATAGGTGTGCCTCCTCCATGGAGTCGGACTTTTTTACCTCATGCACCACCTTCTCCACCGGATCGTAGAAGTCTATTTTGCTACCACCTACCTCAACCTCCTCGTATCTTGTGGCTCTTTCGTCGTAGGAAGTTTCGTGAATTAGCTTGCCCTCCGAAACGGTCTCGGAGGTGTGCTCCATGTTGATGCCGTTGGCGTATAGCCACAGCTTTCGGTGGCAGATATGGTAGTAGGCAAAGTGGGTTCCAGTGGTTCTCATGGCATACTATTCAATAATCAAATGGTGGATAGAATTGGTATCGGACATCTGGCCGTGCGTTGCAACAAAATTTTGGCTATCGATAAACCACCCAATCACCTCATCGCGCTTAAGGAGGGTTGGTTTGTCGGAGATGCAGGTTTGGTAGCTGCTCCAGGCATACTCCATCGGATGGCTGCAAAAGCCGTGGTGAACAGGGTTGTTGTGGATATACAATACCAAATTCCTAAAATATTTTTCGCTATTGACCTCCTTCCGTTTGAAGGTTTTAATGAAGAGTGACCCGCTTCGGTTGTACCGCTTGTTGAAGGCCTTGGCATAGGCATTGAATAGGTGCGAAAACTGACGGTAGGGAACCGCCCTTTTCAGGTTTGAAACATTCTCCGTAAGGTTTTCCGGTGCAACAACCTTCCAACGTCGTGACGACCCGGGGGCGTTTTCTTCGTTGGCGACAAGGAACCCGATTTGCGACTCCTCCTTTATTTGCACGAGCAGGTGCAGGTGGTTTCCCATTAGGCACCAGGCATAGGTATGCGCAATGGGAGTAATATACCATTCATAAAGGCGAAGGAAATGCTCGTAGTTACCTCTTTCCTTAAATATGGGGCAACCATTAATACCACAGTTGTAGATGTGGTAGTATTTCCCGTATTCTAGCGGAACAGTAGCTTGCATAGGCCTAGTATTGTGGTTACTGCATCAAACCTTACCGTTATTCTGTCCTGTCATCTGACCGGAAAACGCTTGCGGGTGCTAACCTTCCACCACAGGAACAACGTGGAAACGTTTTATCGCAACCAGCCGCTTACCTGACGTGTAGCACCTCCTTCCTGCATGTAAACGCTTGCAGGTGCTGCGCACGCTGCAAGGTTTTCTGGTATTCAATTCATCCTCCTTCAAGCAGGCCAGGAAGTGTATTCTTCTATTTCAATTGATTCTCGTAGTCAAATGCCATCATTAGGTCAACTAGGTGCTGTTGTGCCTTGTCGAGGGCATCAGCAGTTTCCTTTTTAGTCCTTATATACCCTGATGCAGCAAGCGTAACAAATGAATCAACACCTACTAACTCTTCCTCCACAACAGGAATGGCCTTACGGTCATCCTCTTCATGTAATTTAGCTCGTATGCTACTAGCAATCTTGTTGGCATTATCACTAATTGCTACTGCAAGCGTCTCCATTAAGCTGAAGGTTCTTGATTGATTTGAGGTGATTGACCAGTTTACAATAGCGTAAGCCAATGCAGGAATGAGTTTTTCTCTAACAGATTTTGGTGCAACCAAGCATTTACCGAAAATGGTAGTTGTCTCCTTCCATCCGCTTTCAATGAGTTTTTGTTCTGTCTCCTTTGTTATTTCTGGCTCTAGCGGATTTTGAACAATGCAGAACAATCGCCTTAAGTCTATTGCTATATCTTGAACAAAGAGTCCATTGGCTCTTCTGTTATCGGGAATCCACTTTCTACTTAAACTCCTATCCTTACCTACAAGCAACTCAGCAATCTGGTCTTCTGTTAAAATATCCCCCTTTTCGTTGCGGACAATGACCGCGTTGTTTGGCCTATCACTTCTGTCGAAGGATATATTCTCAGTTGGAGTTCCGGCTAACAAAGGATGTAAACCACGCATTGCCGAAATAGAAAGCGGACTTCTTCTTTTTATAGTACGCTCAGTTCCTCCTTTTCCAGCCTTCATCCAGCCGCCAAACAGCTGATCGGCACTGGAAGGATCGCAAGTAGCATAAACTTCGCCCTCCTTCATTTTCCCATCCTTATCTACATCAAAGAGGAAGGTTGTTGGAGCTGGAATCTCATTTATAGCATTGGACAATGCATCTATTAAGGAGCGCTTAACTTGCTGACCACTTGAGTAGGGAACGGAAACTCTAAACTGAGGGTCAAAATAGGTCTTTTGTCCATCGGCTACACAAAATACGGTGTGTTCGGCACGCTTTAGTGTGCGAATGTAAATGGTTGTATTCATAACGTTATATGAGTTAGTTTTTAATTTCTTTCTTGAAATGCATAATCGAACTTAAGTAGAACTACAAAGTATCCAAAGTCTTCGCTCGTCATAAGGTGAACCCTATCGCGTAGACCTTTAAATAGTTCCAACTTGTCAGGCGCAATATCCTTTATCACGGTGCTAAGGCAATCGAGAAAAGCCTTTTTTGTCTTTGCTACCAAGAGTTCGCTCTTAATAAGATTTCCTCTATCAGTTTTGGTGGTAGCCTTTTTATACTCATGAAGCGCAGCAGCTACTTCGGCGGTATAATCTAGAATTTCTTCTTTGTTTTTTGTAATCATAGCAACTAACCATGTTTTAAAGGTTCGAAATGGGATAATATTTTGATTATAATCTTTTTGCTCTGCCAATCGTTGCTTTTCAGCAATGTCATCATCCGTATCACTCTTTTTTACTGATGTTGATGGCTTCGAAAAGTCGGGAAACTTTGCTTCGATAAAATACTTTCTCAAGCCATCAGGCTCTAATGCTTGCAAACCAATTGTGCCTAATTCACAAGCTCGCTTTATATGAATGCCAAATAATGTCTCATAGTCCTTAGCATCCTTTAGCGCATTGTTTTCGCCAAAAAGTATTTTGTAGATATGAATTAGCTTTAGCCCTTGCTTGAAATGGAATGGATAAAAGCCAAGCGTTTTATTTGTCTGCCCTAAGCCAAATACATAGGCAGGAATAACCCTATCGGAATAGTGCCTCGATAAGTTGAAGAATAGTAAGCTCCACTTAATAGTATTTACCTCTATTTTGGTAGCGTCCTGAGCAAGAATACCTGCTTCGACTAAGGTTGCAAAATCAAAATGTTCCCTGTAATCTGAACTATAGAAATAGTTCAGCCATTGGCCATTCCATGTTACTACCTGATTGCCTCTTATCTTGCTTATGGCTTCATCATTTAAAAAACGACGATAGTATTCCCACCCTTTGTAAATATCGAGCAGTATCTTTTCGTCGTTGAATAGCAGAGAAAACCCACCGGCTATTCCAATACTAAGACTACTTCCAATCCATGTATAGTAAACATCCTCATTGGGTATTTCTATCTCAATATCAGTAACCAATCCCGAGGTTGTGGCAAATTCCTTATCCTCCGATGCTGGAAATCCTATAGCGATACTGGCATCTCGATCACCTTGGTCAACCTTTTGATGAAGATTTTCCAATTTCTCAAGCCTCTCCGTAGAAGTTAAAGTCTCTGGAGTTTGTCCCTTTTTCATCTGAACAAAAGGTGAGTTTTGCGCCCACATCATGTATTTCGGATGGTTGAAGAACAACTCAAAGTAGATTTTATCAAAAAACTCCTTGGAAGTATAGTCCTTTTTGTATTCTCTATTGTATGCGTGTAAAAATGTTCGCCCAATAACGGTTGTTATCATAGGTCAATAGTTATAAGAATTCAAATGTTGAGTAATTCTCCGATTTAACGAGGCTCATATCAAGCCCTAGCTCACTACTATAAGCTCGGTTGGGAACAAGGAAAGGCTTGCTTCCATATTGCGATTGACGAAGCGACTTAAAACCATAGTTGAACTTTGCCGGTATTTCCATTCCCACACGTGCCTCATAATCGGCTTCACGATAGGCAATCTCATCATCTTCTACAATGCAAGCTACGCTATCAATCTCTAACAGTTCAAAAAGGATCGACTTATTCCTATGGGTAAGGAAGTCTATTCGCCATTTACCATCTTGCTTAAATACCGAATGCTGCTCAATATTCAGTAAATCTACTGATGGAAACACAGTATCAATTTTTGCTTGTAAATCAATCTCCTTTAATACTTCTCCCGAAGGCAACACTTCATAGCTGCTAGCTAAATCATCCTGCTTGTATGGCTTGCAGTCCGATTCCTTTTCAGGCGGTTGGATGACGAATACGGGCATATACTTTCCAATGGTTGCCTCAGTTCTCCTTCGATTTATGCGGCCAAATCGTTGAATAAGGGCATCTAGTGGAGCTGTTTCAGTTACCATAATATCGAAGCTAATGTCTAAGCTAACTTCAACTACCTGAGTAGAAACTACGATACACGCATCGGTGGAAGTGTTAAAGTTGCCATTGGGCCTCCCATCATCATTGAGACCGAGAAGCAACTTCTCTTTTTGCTCCCGATCACTCCTTTTGAAACGGCTATGCAGCAAGACAATTGGAATACTTGGGTATTGCTCTTTAAAATATGTATACTGTGCTTGAGCATTCTTGACCTTGTTGCACACTACTAGCACCTTTTTGCTTTCGGCTATAGCCTTGGCAATTTCTGTATAAGCATTGCTCCATTCGCCAATTTTGTGTACAACATGCCTGTCAAACGCATTCAGCTCATCGGCGCTCAACTTCACTTCCAAAACATTCTCTGCACCCAACACTTCAATTATTTGAGCATATAGGGCTGTTGGCATAGTTGCTGTACCAATATGTATTCGACAATTAAGGTGCTTTAATACTTGAACTATCTTAAAAACGATTGATTGGGTTACCCCGCTATAAGTATGTATTTCATCAAGAATAACATCACACCCTTCTAAGTCTGCAATGGTTGCCTCGAATCCCTGCAAACCAAAAGCAATTGATGCAATTTGATGCGGGGTAAGAATCTTAATGGAGGAGCCAATATGCCCCTGAATTGTCTTTTCTTCGATGGAAGCACCGCTTACAACAATTTGGGACGATGAGTGCAAAAGCCGAATATCTAAATCGTGATTTGTTGACTCCAAATCTCGCTTTACCCTCTTATACATAGCATTAATAGATGCTTGGAAGGGCAATGTATAGAATACTCGTCCTTTACACCTTCTAAAAAGAAAATCGGTTTTGCCTGCACCTGTTGATGCAACAACTAAAGTATGCGGTTTTGCAGAATCCGACTCTTTAAGAGAAAGAGGAAAAAGTGGATGTTTGCGATCGAAGAAAGCAAGATTTGGAGTCTTAAATATCCTACTTGCCTGCTCTGAGGTTTTATTTCCAAGAGCAGATGCAAAATGGTCGGCTCCCATAAGTAAGCCTTTCCATTTCGAATAGCCCTGCTGCTTAACAACATCGCAACAGTAATCTAGTGCAACTTGATAGTTCGAAGATGCTTCCTCCAATGATATTGCTTTTGCAGCAATTCCAAATCCATTTAGTATCTCAACAGCTGCAGGCATCCACTCATCCCACTTTTCTGCATGGACTTCAAAGGAATCATCGCAGCTATCTTCCAAATCAAGAATTCCCTTCGCAGCCGAGTTGTTGGGCGTTTTTATTGACTTATGGTGACCTACCACCATCTCGATTAGCTGCGGATGGATATGTGAATCAAACAGGGACAGGAACAGCAGTGAGGCAATCTCGTGTCGGAAAAAGCGTTTTGGACGAATCCCATTAAGTTGAGCCTGAAAAACAGGACTTGCCTTACCAATATCATGTAGCAGCGCGCCAGCTCTTGCAATAGATACATCCATACCCTTTGCTTGTGCAATCTTTTCGGCAACAATCATCACCTGCTCTAAGTGCACAAACAAGGGTGTATTATCGGGCGCACCTTTTGCCTTTATATGGCTACACGGAATCATTTAGTAAACATTTTTTACAGGGTTTCCAACAGTTTTCAACCAGCCAAACATGGGCTTGTTGCCATCCAGTCTATTATACCCAACCATAAAGGAGTTATCACCCTGTTCCATAATCAACTCAAATCCATGAAAGGTCTCCTCATCGGAATCCAGCTCAGATTCCTCAACTTGAAGAATCTCCTCTTCAGGGTATAAAATGTCCTCATTCCTTGCTAAACAGATATGCTGGCTCGATGCAATCTGAGCATTCTCAATATTTTCAAATGCAAGCCATAATATTGGGTTAATTAGTACTCCACGAACAAGTATGGCATAGGGCCGCTCATAGGTTCGGTTTCTTGCCGTTCCTTTGGTATTCCATCCGCGAGGTTGAATCTGTTCCTGCTGCTGTGATATTCCAGAATAGGATAACCTATGCCGCTTGATTTTATATATACCAAAGGGACTATTGAGTAATTCGGGAAAGAGTTTACGCTCAATACCCGCTATTATCGATGGTGTCAAAAACTGCTGGCTATAGGTTTCGCTATCGCGAACGGCGGTCCAAGGTTTTATAAAACCAAACGGACCTGAATATTTTACGACGTATAACATTGCTGCTGCTTTATAACCTTCAAGCGTTGAAAACCTTGAAGGTTTAGTTTTACTTTATTGCACCTAACCCTATTCCTGTTGAATTACCCAACCCCACATTCCATGCAAAGGCTTTTGTTTCCGGTTTTCCTTCAATTATTACCGGGCACCAGCTGGTTTTATTGTCAATACCGTTGTAGTGCACTAGCTTGGTTGATGCCTTGCTATAGCTTAAGTCAAACTCAATTTTAAGCGCATCGTCAGTTAATCCAACCTTCTCCATCTTATTTTGCAACGTTTCAGCCAAGTATTGACCTGCTAAAGGATTCGTGTAAAGAATATGCTGTATGGAGGTTTCGTTTCGTCGCTTTATGAAGATTGGGCTCGCAACGTTGAAATGGTTGATATGGGAGAAGTCTGGATTTGATTCTATGAGCACTTCTTTCACTTCCAAACCATTGAACATTGTTGGATCGGCTTGTATCCCTTTAATAATTTCAGCAAGGAGCTTGTCGCTGTGGCTGCTTATGAAAAAGTAACCTTCATTATTAAATTGAAGTAATCCGTTTTTTAGCCTTCCCCCGGTTAACCAGGAGTAGGAGAAAAGGGCAAGTTCACCATGTACATTGTTATTTTCCCCAATCCACTTATGAATTGTTCCGGTTAATAGTGGCTGATGCAAGATTGGAATACCTTGCTTAGGTGTTTTAATCTTTAAATGTATCCGCATATAGTATTTCTAGTTATTACCAGTTCCTAAACCTCGAAGGTTTTCAAAACCTTCTAGGTTTTGTTTCCCTTTCGTCGTGGTTTTATTCTTCTAGAATCGGGAGTTATCCCTCCCCACTCCGCGGAGTTGCCCCTCCTTGCTGTAGGGAGTTAACCCTCCTCGTTCTCTGGAGTTACTACTCCATGTTTCTCAAAAAGGCTAGGCAGAGAGTGCTCTCCACCTAGCCAACAATCATGCTTACTTAACGGTAAGGTTGCTCATTAGTCTCCCTACCTTAAGCACCTTGGTATTCTTAAACATTACCCTCACCTCCACGCTATACTCTCCGGCAGTCAGTGCTGGTAGTAGAAAGTGCAGCTCGGAGGGCTTGTTGCGCGACACGTTGGCTACCTTGGTCTCCGTGCCGTTGGCAGCCACGAAGAAGATACCCTGCTTGTCGTCGGTGCTGTCGAACTTAAGCCGCGAGCCTTTGATTACTGCAATGTTGCCGGGAGTTAGCGTATCGTTGCGGGTGCTGCTGGCAATATCCTCCAGGTACATAGGGTCGGGCTTAGGACTTACTCCCTTCACCTTTTCAACAACAACATCGTTTATCACCTCCTTTAGCCGAACTCCCGCTGTAATATTCAGCTTTACGGTGTGGCGGTTACGGTCGAAGCTGTCGTCGTTGCCGTTGAATACTCCCTGAACAGAGAGGTTGAGGTTGAACAAGGGGGTGTTGATGCTGTTGCCATCGCGCAATGATTGCTGCAAGGCAAGGGTGTACTCCTCCATTACCGATAGTGCTTCTGCCTTGGTTACGGTGGAGCCACGGCTCACCATGAGATCGTAGATGTCATTTTCGGTCTTGGCAGCGCTACTCTGTGCTACGGCCGAAAAATCGTCTGGGTCGGACGTTAGGTGGTTCTCAAATAATGCATACTTTAGAGACATCGTAATCAGTTTTAAAAGTTTCACAATTCCCTTTGGTGTGCCATTATTGGCGATTAGCAGCAATTATTTGCGATTCGTTGCGATTTATATATTCTAGTTTACTGTATATCACAAAAGCCAAACCCCATGCTATTGTCCTCTCCAAATCCGGTATCGTAACCCATTTTGAGCAAGGCAGCATCGGCCGAAAGGCGAAAGGTATACTGGTATCCAATAACCTTAATTGGATTCAAGTCACTTTGCTTTATCATTATACCTTTTTGCTTTGCCTGGCCCAGCAGTTCAAATGCGGGCGTAACAGTATCCGCATGGTCGTGACCGTAGTATGTTTTATACTTCTGCTTTAGGTTGCCAATGAGCATAGCACCGTATCTACAGTCGGTGGGAGTGAGGTATTCCTTGGTTCGGTCGAGTCGGGCTGCTGCCACCACCACCGGCGATAGCGTATGAAATACACCCCAGCTGGTGAGCTCCCGTGCCGGTTCCAGCGCAATGCTTTCTACTCTAAGCTGCACCTTGCTCAATCGATCACCTAGAATTAGGGTTTGGTTCTGAAACACGCCTTTTATAAACTCTTCGGTTGAACGCTCGGGCAGAAACGAAAGCTTAAACGATACCGTTGGCGAAAGTATATGCAGCCGGTCACCAGTCACTTTTCGCTTTGGAACGTTGAGGTGGGAGAAACAAAATAGCTTAAAGTTTCGGGATCCAAGCGAAAAGCCATTGCCGTGTAGCCAGCTGGCGTACTGTTCATCCCCTGCCGCAATGGTTTTGTATATCCACGAGGCCAGCTCGTACTGGTAGTTGATTGGTAATACCGGGTTTAAGGATTCATCAACGCTTAGCTGAATAGTAAATCTCATGGTTGTTAATCATTTTTACTGAGGCTTTCAAATTTGGTTTGTTGTACTTACTAAATTTCGGAATGTTTTTTCTAAATATCAACAAATAATCAATATAATTATCAACACGGCATTTATCTGTAGTGCTAAAAGCCTAGTGATAATGGCAGTTATGTAGAGTAAAAAACAAATAAAGTTGATTCGATTAGGACGATGTGAAGTTTTGGGAGGATAGTTGAACAGTCTGTCTTAAGTGCTGAACATTAAGTAACAAAGGACCCTTGAGTTATGGTATCCTGAACAGAAAGAAAACGGTTCTTTGTTCTTCGTTTTATGTAGTAGGCGGAATTGTAGCTAAAACCAGTTTTGTCGCAATGCCAATTGGCAATTTTTTAAAATTAATATTTTAATGGGGTAGGAGCTTTAATGCTATATGATGGATTCAATTGCATTCCACGTAATTGAGGCAGATAGGAGGTAAATCACAAAAAAAATTACTTGCTTTATCCCTCCAATGTTCTCCAATAAAAAAACCCCTGCAAACTAAGTGTTTACAGGGGGTTGTAGTAGCGGGGACAGGACTCGAACCTGTGGCCTTTGGGTTATGAGCCCAACGAGCTACCAACTGCTCCACCCCGCAATATATCGTTCCAGTAAGTTATGATCTTTATGAATTGCCCTTGATACATTCCTGTAGGTTGTTAACCGTTTTCTCAAGTGCGGTGCAAAAGTAGCACACTTTTTTGGTGATTGCAAACTATTCGTTGCTTTTTTTAAAATAAACACGCTGTTTTAAAGGCATTCCGTTCAGTGGCAGAACTCCGGAACATTTTTTGAGCTACTTTTGTTCCTAACTTATAAATTGTAATTGCTATGCCAAGAGTTTTTAAACCGGTAGACATCAGCCAGGAGGAAAAAGAGCTGATGAAAGATTACTTCGACAGACATACTCCATTCATTTTTTGCGACGACTCTGTTAAAAAAGGTGAAAAGTTGAAGGTTAAGGTTATCCTAGGGAATGAGTATAAACATCCAGATGATTACGATCACTATATCAGCACTTTGCAGCTATGGAACAGGGAAACCCTCATGGCTCAAGTTGTATATACTCCCGGTGCTTTTGGAAACCAGCCAACTCACGTGGAGGTCGATTTTTATGTGGCGGCCAATGTGAGTATGAACCTTACAGCCATGGCGGTGTGCACCAAGCATGGACTTTGGCAAAGCGAGGAAAAGTATGTAAAGGTGATTCAGGACTAGGTTAAAGGAGATTGCTTTCCCTATTCTAAATTAAAGTTTCTATATTTGTGGGATTGCATTCAAAATAACATGGCTCAAAAGGATCCAAAGCGCTATTTATCCAAGCTTAAAAATAAGTACCGCTTCAGCATTTACAACGACCAAACCTTTGAAGAAGTTTGGTTTTTAAGGCTTTCTCGATTAAACGTGATTGCGTTTTTTGGTGGGTTTACCTTTTTACTTATTGCACTGGTAACGGTACTCATTGCCTTTACTCCACTTCGTGAGTTTATTCCAGGTTATCCAGATACCAATACCCGTAGGGCAATTGTAGAGAATGCCCTCAAGGTTGATTCGTTGCAGGATCAGCTCGATCATTGGCAAGATTACCTGACCTCCCTCAAGGCTATAATTAATGGAGAAAATCCACCTGTTTTACAGTCAAAGAAGGATACTACGGCCCATGCTAAAAGTATTGTCTTTAAAAAATCGGTAGCCGATTCACTGCTTCGTGCACAAATAGAGGAGAATGAACAGTATAATCTTTCGGTAACCACCAACACCGTTGAAAATACCGTGAAGGGAATGCACTTTTTTCCTCCGGTTAGAGGTGTTGTAACAAACTCATTCAATATTGCCAGTGGGCACTATGGTACCGATATTGCTTCCTCTCCAAACGAGGTGGTAGTGGCCACGCTCGACGGTACAGTGACCATGGCTACTTGGACTCTTGAAACGGGTTATGTTATTCAAATACAGCATGAAGGGAATCTCCTTTCGGTATATAAACATAACTCCAAGCTGCTTAAGAAGGCAGGAACACACGTTAAAGCGGGTGAAGCAATTGCCATTATTGGTAATAGCGGGGAGTTAACCACCGGTCCCCATTTACACTTTGAACTTTGGTATAACGGAACTCCCGTTGATCCCGAAAAATATATCGTTTTTTAAGTTTCGAAAGGTTTTTATTGGGAATGAAAAAGCGCTTGGCTATTCTGGGTTCTACCGGTTCTATAGGGACTCAGGCATTGGATGTTGTTCGTTCCTATCCCGATCGATTTGAGGTGGTTGCCCTTACTGCAAACAACAACATTGACTTGCTGGTGAAGCAGGCCATTGAATTTTTACCCAAGGTGGTGGTAATTGCCAACGCATCAAAATATCCCGCTGTAAGGGATGCCTTGTATGCCATGCCCATCGAGGTAATGTCTGGTGCAAAAGCGCTTTGTGAGGCGTCTTCCATGCCGGAGGTTGATATGGTTCTTACCGCCATGGTGGGCTTTTCGGGTCTACTTCCTACCATTGAGGCCATTAAGGCCCGAAAGCAAATTGCCTTGGCAAATAAGGAGACCCTAGTGGTTGCTGGTGAAATTATCACCTCTTTAGCCCGCCAGTATGGGGTTGATTTATTGCCGGTTGATTCTGAACATTCTGCCATTTTTCAGTGTTTGATGGGGGAGACGGGTGGAGTAGAAAAATTAATCCTTACCGCTTCGGGTGGGCCATTTCGGGCACTTTCGGTCGAGCAGCTCAAGCACGTATCTAAGTGCGATGCGTTAAAACATCCAAACTGGTGCATGGGAAATAAAATTACCATTGATTCGGCTACCTTGATGAATAAGGGCTTTGAGGTAATTGAGGCAAAGTGGCTATTTGGAGTTGAGCCATCGGATATTGTGGTTGTTGTTCACCCACAGTCTATTATTCACTCCATGGTGCAGTTTAAGGATGGTTCTATTAAGGCTCAGTTGGGTATTCCCGACATGAAGTTGCCTATTCAGCTGGCCTTTACTTATCCGGAGAGGCTTACCCTTGGGTCCGACCGGTTTGATTTTTTCAAAAGTGGAGGACTAACTTTTGAGAGACCAGATATGAATAGATTTCCTTGTCTTCAATTGGCATACCAGTCGTTAAAGCAAGGAGGTAACATGCCGTGCATACTCAATGGTGCCAACGAGGTGGCCGTGCAGGCATTTTTAGAAGAGCGAATTAGCTTTCTCGATATTCCACGAATTGTGGAGAAAACGCTGGAGCGAGTTGCCTTTTTGGCCAACCCTTCGGTGGATGATTACTGCAGCATCGATGCCGAGGCTCGTGTGGTAGCTACGGAGGTGATGCAGAATTTGGTTAGTAAACTATAGATGCTGAAAATATGAGTATGGAAATTTGGACAAAGGTCGCGCAGTTCTTTATGAGCCTCTCTCTTCTGATTATTCTTCACGAACTTGGACATTTTACGCTTGCCAAGCTTTTTAAGACTCGTGTCGAAAATTTTACCTCTTTTTTGACCCTTGGTTTTCGCTGTTTAAGTTTAAACGTGGCGATACCGAGTATGGGATAGGCTGGCTTCCACTTGGTGGCTACGTGAAAATTTCAGGGATGATTGATGAGTCGATGGATACCGAGCAGCTGAAGTCGGACCCGGAACCTTGGGAATTTCGTGCTAAACCAACATGGCAGCGATTGCTCATTATGATTGGTGGGGTGCTGGTAAACTTCTTACTGGCTTTTGTTATCTATAGCATGGTGCTCTACACCTGGGGTGAGTCCTATATCGCCAACAAGGACGTTACGTATGGTGTTATGATCGATTCCACTGCACAAAAGTTGGGCCTGCAAAAATGGCGATAAGATTTTGAACGTGGGTGGCGTTGAAGTTGAAAACTTTCAACACGTTGTTGCCGATATCGTTTTGGATCAAGCCGACTATATGGAAGTTAGCAGAAATGGAGAGAAGGTAAAACTTCCTATTTCTGTGGCCATGCGAGCAGACATAATTAGTAAGCAACCCATTATTGCGCCACGAATACCTATTGTGCTTGATGAAATTGGGAAAAAGTCTCCTGCTGCTAAAGCCGGGTTAAAAAGTGGAGATAAAGTGGTAGGTGTTGATTCGTTGAAAATTAAATATATAGACGAGCTTAGAGACTACATTCAGAGTCATAGAGGATTGCCGATAGTAGTGAAAGTTGACCGTGCTGGACAGCTGTTGGACATTCCCATTACCGTTGGCCAGGATGCTCTAATTGGTATATCGTTCGATACAAACTTGGAGAATTTCTTTAATATAAGCGTAAAGAAATACGGCTTTTGGGCTTCCATACCAGCAGGGGTTAATAAGAGTTACGATGTTATAGCCAGCTATTTAAAGCAGCTAAGTTACTCCTTAGCCCTAATACCGGTGCTTACAAATCGCTTGGAGGCTTTATTACCATTGGCAAAATATTTTCCGGAACTTGGGACTGGTTGACTTTTTGGAGTATGACTGGATTACTGAGTATTGTGTTGGCCATTATGAATATCCTACCCATTCCCGCACTGGATGGTGGTCATGTGCTGTTTCTTATTTATGAAATGGTTACCGGTAAAAAGCCAGGTGATAAATTTATGGAGTATGCTCAAATTACCGGAATGATATTGGTTTTTGCATTAGTTCTTTTCGCCAATCTCAACGATATTGTAAAGCTATTCATACACTAAAATATTTGAGGTTAAAGTAATAGTCCCGGGAATATTCCTGGGACTTCTTTTAAGAATTAGTAGTAAAAGTGGCTGAATACTAGGAGTATATGGCTAATCTATTGCTGGGTGGTTGGCAATTCAATGCCTTCTTAGTAACTTGCCCATCATTTGAATATGAGATGAGAAATCAATTACGATATGGGCTATGTGCTATGGGCATTTTGTTGCTTATTCTGGTGAATGGGCAAGTTCAGGCTACCACTCTCATAAAGCACAAGGGTAATCAAGTTGCCGACAGGGTGATTGCAGCACTGGATAGCCTGTCGCATCTTAACCTCTTTGCTAAATCCAATAACCCATCATACCCCATAAAGCCAACATACTTAATTCCCGACCTAGCCATTGAGTATAAGCTGGCTGAGCTGGATAATGAATCGCCAGTTGGGATGGATTTCACGCCCGAAGTAAGGCGTTATATCCAACTTTTTGCGGTAGATAGGCACGAAGATTTTGCTAAGATTATTGGTCTTGCAAGGCTTTACTTTCCTATATTTGAAGAGTATCTCGATCGCTACCATCTTCCGTTGGAACTTAAATATTTGGCTATTGTGGAATCGGCCCTCAATCCATTGGCGGTTTCATCGAGCGGTGCTGTAGGTTTATGGCAGTTTAAAATTAATACTGCTAGGATGCTTGATCTCAAAGTTACTTCGTATGTAGACGATCGTATGGATGTATATAAATCTACCGATGCCGCCTGCCGTTACTTGCAATACTTATTCCGCATTTTTAAGGATTGGCATTTAGCTCTTGCCGCCTACAATGGAGGCCCGGGAGCTGTTCGGAATGCCATTTTACGTAGTGGAGGGGAAACCAATTTTTGGAAACTGTTGCCCTACCTTCCCGAACAAACTCAAAACTACATCCCTGCTTTTATAGCTGCAACCTTTGTTGCTAAAAACTTTTCTGACTTTAATTTTGAACCAGTTGAGCCAATGTATACCTATGCTGGCGTGGATACCGTTCAGGTGTATGGTGGTTTTTATCTCGATGGGGTAAAAAAAGTTACCCGTGTAGATATGGAATTGTTGCGGTTTTTGAATCCTTCCTACAGGACTGGCTACGTACCGGATAATGGAGGGTTCTATACCCTTGTTCTTCCTCATGCAGCCATGAAGAGTTTTTTGTTGAGCAGCAAAGATGTGTATGATTTTAAACCTGCTATGAACAGCGTTATCAACTTAAATGGTAAGACAGGGGAGACCAATGGGAAACAGCTATTTACCTATGTGGTTCGAAGTGGCGATTACTATCACAAGCTGGCTCTTGCATTTGGTTGTACCGTGGATGATATTCTGGGTTGGAATCCTGATGCTACTGATGATTTGGCAATTGGTGAGAGGCTAAAAATTTGGGCTGACTCCACCGTTGTTAGTAAATTTAATACCGGTAATGCGGTTAAATAGAAAAAATTAAAATCAGACAAACGTATGAAACGAGTTACTTGGTTGTTGGCTATAGCAGCTCTTCTTTTAGCAGGTGGATGCAAAGAAGGTAAAAAGGGAAACAACTTGCTACCCAATCCGCTTGGAAAGGCGGGAGAGGTTATGGTGGTTCTCGATGTTAAGGGAGGCGATGTGGATACTCTTTGGAATACCCTTAAGTCGACACTTTCCGAAGAATTTCCATATCTTCCTCAACCTCAGCCAAAATTTGATATTATAAAGCTCCCTCCTCAAAATTTTAACTCTGTAAGGGCCTATAGAAATATCATATTCATTAATATAGATGCCCAAAACTTACCCGGAAAGTAAAATTTTATTGAGATATGATGTATGGGCATCACCTCAATTGGTGATGACGTTGGTGGGTCCAACACCGTTGGTTTTGGCCAATTACATTAAGAAAGAAAAAGATCGGTTTGTGGGTATTTTGGAGCAAGCCGAACGCGATAGGCAGATGAAGTTGGATGCGCGCTATCCCGATCAGAGACTTGAATTGTTGGTTCAACAGAAGTTCAACATTTCTCTTACTATTCCCAATGGCTATAAGTTAAATCGGAAGACAGATGATTTTGTTTGGATGTCGAGAGAAACTCCATTTACCAGTCAGGGAATTTTTGTTTATTCCTATCCCTATACTAGCGATAGCACATTTACTGCAAAATATTTGATTGGCAAACGTGATTTTTTCACCAAAAAATATGTTCCAGGTCCAAGCAATGGATCTTATATGATTACTGGACATTTTTATGAGCCGCAAATGACTCCACTAATGTTTAAGGGACGTTATTTTGCCATGTTGAGAGGTTTATGGGAAGTTCAGAACGATTTTATGGGTGGGCCGTTTGTTAGCCTTACTTCACTCGACCAAAAGCGCAATAGAGTTATTACAGTAGGGGGCTATGTATATGCGCCAAAGGATGAGAAGCGAAACATGATTCGCCAATTGGAGGCAATCCTCTTTTCGTTAACCGACAGTAGTGCTGCTAAAAATAAAAAAAGGCCGGATTAAAGTCCGGCCTTTCTTATGAAAGCTTAGTTTACTTAATCATCGTCTTCGTCGGCTGCATTTGTAGTTGATGTGGCTTTGGTTGCACTTCGAATTATTCCCCTCTTGGAATTTTTCACAAAGTTTACAATGTAATCTCTGTCTGGATTTGATGGCATGTTTGCCTCAATCCACTGAATCCCTTGCGAAATATTCATTCCCTTTTGGTAGATGGAGCGGAATATCTCGTGTATCTCATTCACCTTATCGGGGTTAAATCCTCTTCGGCGCAATCCTATAACATTTAAACCAACATAGGCCAAAGGATCTTTGCCTGCCTTAACGTAGGGGGGAACATCTTTTCGAACTAATCCTCCTCCCGAAATCATAACATACGAACCAATGCGAACAAACTGATGCACCAAAACATGTGCACTGAGAATGGCAAAATCGTCAATTTCAACCTCTCCTGCAAGCTGTGTTCCATTGCCAAGAATAACATTATTTCCAATTATGCAGTCGTGTGCCACATGAACGTAAGCCATGAGCAAGCAGCTATTGCCTACGATGGTTTTTACTCTTGCAGCGGTTCCTCTGTTTACGGTAACACATTCGCGAATAGTGGTGTTATCACCAATCTCAACAAACGACTCCTCACCCTTATACTTAAGATCTTGAGGAATAGCTCCAATTACAGCTCCAGGAAAAATTTTGCAGTTCTTGCCTATCTTAACGTTGTCGAGAATGGTTACACTTGGACCTATCCAAGTTCCTTCTCCTATCTCAACCTTTCCACTGATATAGGCGAAAGGCTCTACTACAACATTTTCTCCTAGCTTTGCTTCCGGATCGATATATGCCAGCGGTTGATTCATAGCATTGAGGTTCTTTAATTTTTAATTTTGGTAATTTGTGCAGTGAGTTCTCCCTCCATTACGAGTGTGTCACCAACGTATGCTTGCCCAAACATGCTGGCAATGCCGCGACGAATGGGTTCAATAAATTCCAACTTAAATATCAGGGTGTCGCCGGGTACAACCTTTCGTTTAAATTTCACCTTGTCAATTTTGAGGAAATAGGTTAGATAGTTTTCAGGATCAGGAACAGAGTTGAGAACTAAAATACCTCCAACTTGGGCCATCGATTCTATTTGTAAAACTCCCGGCATAACTGGCTCGTCAGGAAAGTGACCAACGAAAAATCCTTCGTTCATTGTCACGTTTTTTACACCAACAACCGACCGATCATCCATGGAAATAATTTTGTCGACAAGGAGGAATGGGGGACGATGGGGTAGTATTTTTTGAATCTGCATAATGTTAAGCAGTGGTTGTTGGTTGAGGTCGTATTCAGGAACCGAACCTTTAAGAGCCTCTCTACGAGCCTTCTTTTTCAGAACCTTAGCAAACTCTGTATTTGCATGATGTCCTGGACGAATGGCCACAATTTTACCTTTAATGGGTTGGCCAGTAAGGGCAAGGTCTCCAACCATATCGAGCAATTTGTGTCGAGCGGGTTCGTTCTGAAACCGAAGATCAAGATTGTTTAAAAAGCCTTCTGGTTTAACATGTATCCTTGGCTTGTTGAAGAGATCTGCAATTCGGTCGAGTTCAACCTGTGGAACCTCTTTCTCCATAATTACGATGGCATTTTCTAGGTCGCCACCCTTAATGAGGTTGTTCTTGAGTAAAAATTCCAACTCGTGAAAGAAAACGAATGTTCGGCAAGGGCCAATTTCTTCATTGAATTCACTGATGCTTCGCATGCGGGCGTACTGATTACCAAGAACTTTAGAGTTGTAATCAATCAGGACATCCACTTTGAGTTCATCGTCGGGATAGGCAACAATTTCGATATTTCCTTTAGGGTCGGTGAAAACTATCTTTTCCTTAATGACAAAATAGTTTCTGTCGGCATTTTGCTCCACTGTGCCAACCGTTTGAATGGCTTCCACAAAATATTTCGAGCTTCCATCCATGATTGGCGTTTCTGGCGCATTTACCTTGATAATAGCATTGTCAATGCTATTTCCTACAAGTGCTGCCATAACGTGTTCGATGGTGCTTACTCTAACCCCATTTTTTTCGATTGTTGTTCCCCTTGATGTGTCTACAACATAGTCGGCTAGAGCCTCTAAAACAGGCTCGCCCTCTAGGTCGGTTCTTAAAAACTTTATTCCGTAGTTCTCTTCGGCTGGGCAAATGGTGAGCTCAACCTGAAGCCCGGTATGTAGGCCTTTTCCTGTTAAGGTTACCGGCTCCTTGATGGTCTTTTGTTTATCTGCCATTACGCGGACGTTAAATTACTTTTAAATTGTGCGCAAGATATAAAAAAAACAAAAACCCGCCATTAAGTCAATTGCTCATGGCGGGTTGTGTATGATTCATGAATGACTACTTTCCCATTGCATTCACCTTCTTTTCCAATTCAATAACCTGAAGACGTAGGCTTGGTAAATTTTTAAATACAGCATAGCTGCGCTGATACTTGCTAAAGTTAAAGGCTGGTGCTCCTTGAACAATTTCACCTTCATTCTTTAGGCTGGTGGTGATGCCCGACTGAGCCGCAATTTTAACCCTATCGGGGATGTTAAGGTGACCAATAAATCCAACTTGACCTCCGATCATGCAGTTTTTACCTATTTTGGTTGACCCTGCAACTCCGGTTTGGGCAGCAATAACCGTATTTTCTCCAATTTCAACGTTATGGGCTACTTGAATAAGATTGTCGAGTTTTGCTCCATGGCGTATTATGGTGGAGCCCATTACCGCTCTATCGATGGTCGTGTTTGCGCCAATTTCAACATTGTCTTCAAGGATTACGTTTCCCAGCTGGGGAATTTTTTTGTAGTTACCATCTTCGGCAGGTGCAAAGCCAAAACCATCGCTACCAATAACAGAACCCGCATGAATGGTTACGTTTTTTCCCAATACACAATCTTGATAAATTTTTACACCAGCGAATAATATACTATTATCACCAACGGTAACATTATCGCCAATGTATACCTGTGGGTATAGCTTAACGTTATTGCCAATTTTAACATTTTCGCCAATGTATACAAAGGCTCCAATATATGGGTTTTCTCCTATTTGGGCTGAAGGCTCTATCTCTACTTGTTTGCTAACGCCTTTTTTATCGGCTCTAGATTTGGCAACCATCTCCAGTAGTAATGCAAAAGATTGATAGGCATCAGCAACGCGAATAAGGGTGGCACTTATGGGTTGTGTTGCAACAAAGTCTTTGTTTACCAACACTACTGACGACTGAGTTGTGTAGATGTATTTCTCATATTTTGGGTTTGCCAAAAAGGAGAGACATCCATCTACACCTTCTTCAATCTTGGCAATATTGTTTACCTTAACCTCCTGGTTTCCTTCTACTACTCCTTGTAGAAATTGTGCTATTGCTGATGCGGTAAATTCCATAGTCGGTTTTATTTCAATTTTGGGCAAACCTACATATTTTTTTTTGTTGGTTGCATATTTTGTGGTTCGAAAAACAGGGAAACGATATTTCAATTAACAAAAAATAGAAGCTATTGTATCGATGAAATTTCTTTTGGACAGCAGAAAAAGTATTTTTTTACCGTTTTTGCTAGTGCTGAATGGTTGAGCATCTCCGAAGCCTCATAAATATCCTCTAGTTTGTTGTTCTTAAAAAGGATTTTAATTGAACCCTCTTCTGGATTGTAGAAGCTGTTGGTGACCTCTCCTGCGAAGCAGAGAAACTTTGCATGCTCACTAGTATGCTTCATGTGAATTATGCACTTTTCAATGGCCTTCTGGACACGTAATTCAGGGAATGGGCTGCTAGAAAGTTCAACATGAAGGAGGTTCCTATTATTGAGGCGGCTGCATAGGTCAGCGAGGGTTGGGTCTGAATGGTTAGCCCACTGTTTTATGGCGAATGAGATGTCGGAATCATCGAGCTGAGCATAGGTCGAAAGCCAGTCGATAGTTGGCATTTTCTCATACTTTCCTTCAAGAAAAAATTGTAGTGAAGGAGATGCAGCAATTTGCTGTCCTGAAATAGCAAGTTGCCTTGCTCGTTTCAGAATGGCAATCATCATTTGTTCTGCACCAACAACCGTTTTGTGTAAGTATACCTGCCAGTACATTAGGCGACGAGCAATTAAAAATTTCTCAATGGAATATATTCCTTTTGCTTCCACAACTAGGCTATCATCCGAAACGTATAGCATTTTAATTATGCGCTCTAGTCCAATGGTGCCTTCGGCTACCCCTGAAAAGAAGGAGTCTCTTCCTAGATAATCGAGCCGGTCAACATCGAGTTGGCTTGATACAAGTTGGTGAAGGAATTTTTTGTGATAACGATCGTCGAAAATGGCAATGGCTAACGTAAGTTGACCACCCATTTCGCTGTTCATCTGTTCCATAAAGGTTCGTGAAATTTCTTCATGGCTGATATTGTGTACTATGCTGTGCTCCAATGCATGGGAATAGGGCCCGTGTCCTAGGTCGTGCATCATAATAGCAGCAATGGCACCCTCTTCTTCTTCAGCGGTTATCTCCACACCTTTTTCTTTCAAAACTTGCAGAGCCTCCATCATGAGGTGCATTGCACCCAGGGTATGTTGGAATCGATTGTGAACGGCTCCTGGATATACGAGGTAACTTAATCCTAGCTGCTTTATGTTTCGAAGCCTTTGCAGCCAAGGGTGTTCCATAAGATCAAAAGCAAGTTGATTTGGAATGGTTATGAACCCATGCACCGGATCGTTTACAATCTTTTGTTTAAAGAGGTAAGATTTTTGCATTGGATGGTCTAAACTATTTGTTTAACATTCTGCTTTGCAGTATTTTTAAGCAGGCATTAAAGATACTTCATCTGCTACATATTTTCTGTTATTTCTATAAATATTTGGGAATTTAGCTGAAAATGATTACTTTTGCACCGTTAAGTCGAGAGTGGACGGAGATGGGGACCAAAGTCCCCTCTTTTATTATGATGAAATTGCCATGTTAAGATCTGAAGAGGTAAAGGAAATAGTAAAGAAAGAGGTGCTTGCCAATGGCTTGTTCCTTGTTGATTTTACTATGGACAATCAAGGCAGAATTAATGTGGATGTAGATTCTGAGCAAGGGGTTACCATTAAGGAGTGTGTGGACTTAAACCGAACATTGGAGGCAGCTCTTGATCGGGAAAAGGAGGATTTTGAACTTACAGTAGCTTCCCCTGGACTAGGCCAACCACTTAAGGTTGTTGAGCAGTATCTTAAGAACATCGGACGGAAATTGGAGATTGTTACTCTTACGGGAGATAAAATGGCAGGAATTTTACTTGACGTAATTTCCAATAGTGGTATTACCCTTGAGGTGAGCGAAAGACGAAAACTCGAAGGCGCAAAAAAGAAGAAGACCCTTGTGGTTGAACAAAGAACGTTAACATTTGAAGAAATAAAGACAGCGAAGGTTGTTATTTCCTTTAAGTAAAATCGGCAAATTTTAGGTGAAGCGATGGAAAACTTGAACCTGATTGATACTTTTTCCGAGTTTAAGGAACTCAAAAACATTGACAGACCAACAATGATGAGTGTGCTCGAGGATGTATTTCGCAGCATGCTTATTAAAATGTATGGGTCTGATGAGAATTTCGATATTGTAGTCAATATCGATAAGGGCGACTTTGAAATCTGGAGAAACAGAATGGTTGTGGAGGATGGTAAGGTGGAAGATCCAAACAAGGAGATTTCTCTTACGGATGCTGCAAAGATAGGTGAGGATTATGAGGTGGGTGAAGAGGTTACCGACCCTGTGAAGTTGAGCGATTTTGGCCGACGGGCAATTCTTGCCATTCGACAGAATCTCACCTCTCGTATTTTGGACCTTGAAAAGAGCAATCTCTACAATAAGTATAAGGATAAAATTGGTGAAATTCTTACTGGAGAGATTTATCAAGTTTGGAAAAAGGAGATACTGGTACTCGATGACGAGGGTAATGAGTTAGTGTTGCCCAAAACGGAGCAGATTACAGGTGATTTTTTCCGCAAGGGCGACAGCATTCGTGCGGTGGTTATTCGTGTGGAGATGAAAAATAATAGCCCAATAATTGTGCTATCTAGAACATCGCCTGTTTTTCTTGAAAGACTTTTTGAACTTGAGGTTCCTGAAATTTTTGATGGTCTCATCACCGTTAAGCGAATTGTTCGTATACCGGGTGAGCGGGCAAAGGTTGCCGTGGAGTCGTATGATGAGCGTATCGATCCTGTTGGTGCCTGTGTTGGTATGAAGGGCTCTCGAATACATGGAATTGTTAGGGAGTTGCACAACGAAAATATTGATGTGATTAATTTCACTAACAACACCCAACTCTTTATTACCCGTGCATTGAGCCCAGCAAAAATTATTGAGATAAAGATAGATGAGCGCTATAAGAAAGCGGAGGTTTATTTAAAACCATCTGAGGTCTCTTTGGCAATTGGTAAAGGAGGATATAATATTCGTTTAGCAAGCCAACTTACTGGTTACGAGATTGACGTTTATCGTGAAACCGATGAGGTGGACGAAGAAGACGTTAACCTTGATGAGTTTAGTGACGAAATTGAAAGTTGGGTTTTGGATGCTCTTAAGGGCATTGGTTGCGACACCGCTAGAAGCGTTTTGGAAATTCCTGTATCTGAGTTGATTCGAAGAACAGACTTGGAGGAGGAAACCATTAAGGATGTTGTCAAAATTTTTAGAGCAGAATTCGAGTAGCATTATATTTGCATTGACAAATGTGGTAACAGCCTGGTTTACCATAACAGTTAAGGACTGATTTATGACACAATTCGAGAAAGCGACAAGGCTTAGTAAGCTGGCAATAGAGTTTAACGTTGGAGTTACTACTCTGGTGGACTATCTGAAGAAGAAGGGCCACGAGGTAGATTCTAACCCTAACTCTAAGGTTGCACCCGAACTTTGCGAACTTATTGCCAAGGAATATGGCAAGGAGGCAAACCTTCGGGACGCATCCAAAAAGTTGAGCTTAAAGAACCTTAGGGAGAAGAGGGCTACCATCTCCATTTCAGATATGGACGACGAAGATGTCGAGAAAGATGATGCTGATTCTGCCGATGGTAAGAGCGATGAAGTAATAATTAAGGTTACTTCCGAGGTTCCTCAAGAGAAGATGGAAAAAAAGGAAGAACCAATTCCTGTGGTTGAGAATCAGCCAATAACAGATGTGGATATCAAGGTTGTCGGTAAAATAGACCTTGAAGAAATTAGCCACAAGAGAAAAAAGCATGAGGATGCTCCTGTTCACGAGGAAGAAGTTAAGGCTGAAGCTGTAATTGAAGAAAAAGTTGAGGTGAAGCCAGTGGAGGAAACATCTAAGCCAGAATCAGAGGCACCACAGGAAATAAAAAAGAGGCAGAAACTCCAGAAATTGCCGTTAAGGTTGTTGGAAAGATTGATCTTCATCAGGCAAAAAAGAAGATTGAGTTAACGGGGAAAAGTAAGGAGCATACTTCTAAACCGCATCAAAACGCGGAATCGACTGAAAAACCACAACACCAAAAGCCACACGCAAACCAGGAAGATAAGCAACGTCATAAGCAACATGACGGTAATCAGCCAAAGGTTGAAAAAGTACCTCTAACGCTGAAGCAGAAGTCTGTTGAGCAAGCACCTGAGGTTAAGGCACCGGTTGTTGTTGAAGAGATAGTACCTAAAGTTGCAACGGAGGCAGTGCTTTATCGCTCTTCCGTTGAAAAACTTTCAGGACCAACAGTGGTGGGCAAAATTGATTTGGATGCAATTCAGCCTAAGAGAAAACCTATAGCATCCTCTTCCGACTTTGACAAAAAGAAGAAAAAGCGCAAACGCATTAAGAAAGATCAGGTTAAACCTGGTGGCGAGGCTGGTGCTGCTGGTGCTCAGACCACTGCAGGTGGTGATCAGAAACAAAGACCACCTCAACCTGCTGGCGGTGGATTGCGTTTTGTAAAAAAGGATAATAGAGATAGAACGGGAACGGGGCAACCTGCTGGCGATAAGAGCAAGGGCAGGCAAAAGCGTCCGCCGTTACTCCGTCAGGAAGTTAGTGAGGTTGACGTTCAAAAGCAGATTAAAGATACCCTTGCTCGACTTACTAGTAAAGGTAAATCGAAAGGTTCAAAATACCGTAGGGAAAAAAGAGACATGCAGAGCCAGCGTCATTTGGCTGAGCAGGAGCAGGCTGAACTTGAAAAAAATATAATTAAGGTTACCGAGTTCGTTTCAGTTAACGAGTTGGCTTCCATGATGAACGTGCCGGTTACGGATGTTATCGAAACCTGTATGAATATGGGTTTGATGGTTTCCATTAATCAGCGATTGGATGCTGAAACCCTCGCGCTTGTGGCCGATGAGTTTAACTATAAGGTAGAGTTTGTTTCTATCGATATTCAAGAAGCGATTAAGTCGGTGGAGGATAACGCTGAGGATTTAATCCCTCGTTCTCCTATTGTTACCGTTATGGGACACGTCGACCATGGTAAAACTTCACTTCTTGACCATATTCGACATGCTAATGTTATTGCCGGAGAAGCAGGGGGTATTACCCAGCATATAGGTGCATACAGCGTTACGTTAGAAGATGGTCGTCAGATTACTTTCCTCGATACACCTGGTCACGAAGCATTTACGGCTATGCGTGCTCGAGGTGCTAAGCTAACCGATGTTGCCATTATCGTAATTGCTGCTGACGATAGCGTTATGCCTCAAACGGTGGAGGCTATTAACCATGCCAGCGCTGCAGGTGTGCCAATTGTGTTTGCTATAAACAAAATTGATAAAACTGGTGCCAATCCGGAGAAGATCAAGGAGGAGTTGGCCAATATGAACTACCTTGTTGAGGATTGGGGTGGTAAATACCAGTGTCAAGAAATTTCTGCAAAGAAGGGTACCAACTTAGATAAGCTATTAGAAAAGGTACTTCTAGAGGCTGAAATGCTTGAACTTAAAGCTAATCCTAACAAAAATGCCATTGGGGCTGTTATTGAGTCTTCACTTGATAAGGGTCGTGGATATATTAGTACCATCCTTGTTGATTCGGGAACTCTGCACGTTGGAGATATTGTATTGGCCGGAACTTATATGGGCCGTGTGAAGGCGATGTACAATGAGCGAAATAAGAAAATTGAAGAGGCTGGACCAGCATCTCCCGTATTAATTCTTGGATTAAATGGTGCACCACAGGCAGGTGACCAGTTTAACGTAATGGAGACTGAGAAGGAGGCTAAGGAAATTGCCACCAAGAGGGAACAACTTCTCCGTTTGCAAGGACTTCGGTCTCAAAAGCATATTACTCTTGACGAAATTGGTCGTCGTATTGCAATTGGTAATTTCCAGGAGTTGAATATTATTATTAAAGGTGACGTGGATGGCTCTGTTGAGGCACTTACCGATTCATTGGTAAAATTGTCGAACGAAGAAATCCAAGTGAATGCAATACATAAGGGCGTTGGTCAGATTTCGGAGTCGGATATTCTACTCGCAGCGGCATCTAATGCCATTGTTATTGGATTCCAAGTTAGACCGTCTGCAGGTGCTCGAAGGCTAGCAGAGAAAGAGGGGATTGATATTCGTCTATACTCAATTATCTATGACGCTATTAATGAATTAAAGGACGCCATGGAGGGAATGCTTTCACCTGACTTTAAGGAAAAGATTATTGCTTCTCTTGAGATTATTGAGACTTTTGACATTACAAAGGTTGGAACCATTGCTGGATGTATTGTTAGGGAAGGGAAAATCATGCGAAATACCAAGGTTAGAGTAATACGTGATGGTATCGTGGTTTATACCGGTGAGCTGGGATCTCTTAAACGATTCAAGGATGACGCGAAGGAGGTTGCCAATGGCTTTGAATGTGGATTGAATATTCAAAACTTTAACGACATTAAAGTTGGTGATGTAGTTGAGGGTTATGAAATGGTTGAGGTAAAAAAGAAACTTTAACCATTCTAAGTTATATAAATTTTGACCGGGTTATTACCCGGTCTTTTTTTTTGCTATAGTTTATTGATGCGGAGCCTACCGTTTTCTTAAATTTTGTATCTTCCAACATTAATCAATTTACCATGAAACGTGTTAGTATTTTATTTTGCTGTTAGGTATAAGTTTTAGTTTACTTGCACAGACCGTAGATACCCTCGGTAAAAAAAGGGCTTACGGCACACTTCATTCGGAAGATTTAAAGCAGTACGTTGAAACACTGACCTCTCGTGAATTTTTTGGTCGTGAGGTTGGTTCCAATGGCGCAAATAAAGCAGCGGCGTTTATTTCAACTTTTTATGGTCAAAACGGACTGGAAGACTCTGTAAATGAAAATTCAAAATATCTGCAGCCATTTCGAATTTGGCGGGAGGTAGCTGGTGAAGCGAGCATTATCGTTGGTAAAAGCACTTTTTCTAGTCCAACGGATATTATTCTTCGACATGGAGAGTTGTCGTCAGCTGAAACATTAAAGGTGGTATTTGTTGGCTTTGGAGATAGCAACAATTTCGATAGCCTTGATATAAAAGGGAAAGCAGTTTTGCTGCTAACCAAAGAGTCGCTCTCTTCGTACGGCTATGCTACATACGATAAGCTTAAGGCAAACCATTGTGCCGTAGTTTTTGTAATTAATCCATATCATCCTGAACGATTTGATCAGCTTATAAAGAGTAGCAAGGAGGATCAAGCAGGAAGACGTTACCAACTTGAGAATGAAAAAAACGAGGCTGAAACTTCCGCCTCTAAGGTTACGGAGATATACCTGTCAAGCGATGCGGCAAAGGCTATTAGTGGTGTAGATGTTGCTGAATTATTACAACTTGCCGAGAAGAGCAAGGGTGGTGACCGATCTGCTATTAGGACGTTAGCGATGCAAGATGTTTTGGTAACCGCATCGAAAGTGAAGGAGCGGGCAATTGGCTATAATGTTGTAGGTGTAATTTCTGGTACAGATAAGGCCAAAGAGGTAGTTGCCATAACTGCTCATTATGACCACCTTGGCGGTCACGATGGTGTATATTATCCTGGGGCTGATGATAATGCAAGTGGTGTTGCCTCATTACTGGAAATTGCACAGGCCTTTCGTGCTGCGGAGCAAGCCGGTTATAGACCACGGAGGACCATTGCCTTTATTGCGTTTTCAGGTGAGGAGTCAGGCCTTCTGGGATCAAAGTATCTAGTGGCTCACAATCCTCTGTCTGGAAAGCAATTTGTGGCCAATATTAATCTTGACATGGTTGGTCGGCAAGATCCTAAAATGGATAACACAAAATACCTTTATGCCACTACCGATAGAGGTGATAGCTTTCTATACAGCTTAGCCGATAGCTTGTCTAAGGCCGATAGCAGTGTTGATCTTTCTTTGTCGAAGGGGAATTATATGTTCTTCTTTGGTTCCGATCAATACAGTTTCTACACGGCTGGCATTCCAAGCCTTTTGTTCTTTAGAGGATTGCATGCCGATTATCATCAACCGTCAGATACTGCTGACAAGCTGAACTACAACACTATGGTTCGGATTGCACGGCTAGCTTTTGATATGGTTTGGAACCTATCGGATCGCACTGATCTTTCTAAAAATATGGTAACGAGGTAGGGTAGACAAAATCAAATGCTATATTTGCTCTATAAAAACTGGATTCATTGACCCTACCCGAAGGAATTTATTCACCTGAAGAACTCAAGTGGTTCAAAAATCTTTTTGATACCTACTATGAGAGTTTGAGGAGTTTTGCCTATTTTAAAGTTGGCGATGCTGCATTTAGCTGAGGATATTGTGCAAGAAACCTATATTAAGGTGTGGGCTATGCGTGATGACATTAGGAATGAAACAGTTAAGGCTCTTCTCTATAAAATCACGGGCAACTTTTCGCTAAATCACCTGAAGCACAGGAAGGTGGTTTACAATTTCGAAAACAAACTACGATCCAGAAGTCCAGTCTGAGTCTGCTGATTCCAATATAATTACTGCTGAGTTCAACAAAGAACTCCAGGCGATAATTGCGTCCATTCCTGAAAAGGCGAGAGTGGTATTTCTCCTTAATCGAATTGATGGTTTAACCTATGAAGAAATAGCCGATAGGCTCGATCTTAGCGTTAAGGCAATTGAAAAAAGAATGTCCGAGGCATTAAAATTGTAAGGATAAAAATAAGTTATAAGCTATGAATACAGGCAACGATAAAAACAAACCTTACGTCTAAATTTGAAGGCGATGAGGCTCTGAATAGAGCTTTGAGGGAGATGTCGACCTGGAAAACTCCTGTCATAAAAAGTAAGGAGGATGCATGGCAACATCTGTTGTTGAAAATAGAGGAGCAGGATGACCTTCAGGATGACAGACCGGTGGCTCCTGTGATTTCATGGGGCCGGCGAGTGGCACGCTACGGTATGGCTGCTGCCGCTTTGGTATCCATCATCCTAGTATCGATATTTTTCCTGTATCTAACAGGGAGCAAACAAATTGTTGCGCACAAGGGAATGGTAGCCACCGCCACATTACCAGATGGCTCTGATGTGGAACTTAATGCCGATTCCAAAATAACTTATAGTAAGTTTGGTTGGGAAAAGCATCGTATAGTTTCACTCCAAGGCGAAGCGCTATTTCATGTTACTAAGGGAGATCAGTTTGAAGTGCATACAACCTTAGGTTTTGTTAGGGTTCTTGGTACTAAGTTTAATGTCTCTACGAGGAATGGACGGTTGCAGGTAGATTGTCTCCAAGGTCGGGTATCTGTATTTTTGAAGGATGGTGATAACCAGGTGCTGAATGGGGGAGAAATATTGAAGAGTGATGGCCACAGTATCGATAAAACGTCATTTAATCCAACTACCGATGTAACATGGGTTAATGGTGAATTCTACTACGAAGCAGCTCCATTGACGGAGGTGTTTTCGGAAATGGAACGACAGTTTATTATACAAATTAACTCTACTAACATTTCGGGAAGAACATATACCGGCTTTTTTAAAAAGGGAAATTTAAAGGATGCCTTAGATATGGTGTGTATTCCCATGGGGCTTAGGTATTCCATTGCAGGAAGCATTGTAACTATTAGGTAGGGTAATTTGTTTTCTTCTTGTATTTTCATTGATAAGTTTTACGACGGTGAGGAAACAAGTTTTATTACTGCTATTTTTATTAGTGTTGCAAGAATGGGGCAGACGCAAACCATTACTGCATCGTTCAATAATTCGCCATTAAATGTTGTTCTTGAGCAAATTGCTAGCCGTTGTAAAGTAAAGCTGGCTTACGATAACGACTTGGTAAGCCAATATAGCGTAACCGTTACCTTTTCAAATACAGCTCCGCAGGAGGCAATTCAGAAATCTCTAGTTTCTATTCCTCTCAGTTTTGTGGAGATTAACGGTGTGTTTGTGTTAAAGCCTGATTTTGCTAAGCAGCAGGAGTTGCTTGCTTTTGCCATTAAAGCGCCACCTGCTCCTCCAAGATTCAGGGTTCTTGGGTTGGTAAAAGAAAAACTCTCGGGGGAGTCGCTTCCCTTTGCTAATGTTGTTTTGGTGGGAACTTCGAATGGCGTTGCGGCAAATAGTGATGGATATTTCAGCATTATAACCCAGCAAGCCGATTCGCTACTACTTTCGGTGAGTTATATTGGATATCTACCAAAACAGGTTTAAAATATCTCCATCGACACAAAAAAATGTTCTTGTTGTGGAGCTTGAACAACAAACAGCTATTGTTTCGGAGGTAGTGGTGGCAGCACCCGTTCAGAGGTGGTTCAAACGGAGATGGAACCATCACGCATACGGCTCAACTCCAATAAACTTGGAGATCTTCCTTCGTTAACCGAGTTGGATATTGCTGCGCCCTTGCAATTGCTACCTGGCATCGACGGCACAACAGAGACATCTGCGGGGTTGAATATTCGAAAATCAACCTCTGATAAGAATCTTATTCTCTACGATGGATTTACCATTTATCAGATCGACCATTTTTTTGGTGCATTTAGTAGCCTAAATGCAAAAGCCATTAAGGATATACAGGTGTTTAAGGGAGGATTTGATGCAACTTATGGAGGGCGAGCATCATCGGTAATTGAAATAACAGGAAAGAGCGGCAGCATGGATAAGGCTTCCGCTGATGTGGGTGTTGATTTGTTGGCGGCTGATGCGACAGTTGAATCACCATTGGGTTCAAAAGCCTCCTTTATTTTTTCGGCTCGCCGATCATATACCGATGTTTATCGTAGCTCTTTATACGAAGATTTACTTGCTAAAATGCGCGGCGATTTGGTAGGTGATGCCAAGCTACCATCCTTTGCTAAGGAGGGAAGCAATGAGCCAACCTATTATTTCTATGATTTAAATAGTAAGATTACGCTTAAGCCTACGGATAAGGATGTAATATCGTTGAGCGGTTACAAAGGGCATGATAATTTAACATATAATGCATCGACAACGAATAGCAGAACTGACGAGGCTTCTAATTGGGGAAGTGGAGGAATGAGCCTTCGTTGGGCTCGTCAGTGGTCTAAATCATTTTTATCAGACTATCGTGTTGGGCGGTTCTAACTACAATCTTTTTTATAACCATACCGATAGCATTTTTCATCTACGGTTGGTTAGCATCGACACCGCACAAAAGGTAACGCTTATTGAGAGTAAGGTTAAAGATGGATCAGTAAAATTACAGAACAGCATTAAGGTTGGAGTGCGAAATACCCTCGATTTTGGGCTGGAAATTAATGGTATAAGTACCAATTTTACTGAAGGTTATATACATCGTTATAATGGCGAAAGTTATATCGATACGTTGAGGAAAGTTGTGGGAGACTCTCGTTTGAGCACACTTTACTTGCAAAATACCTACTCTTTTGGATGTATAAAAGAGCTGAAATTTGGTTTCCGATCGAGTCGTTACAATTTGAGTGGCAAGAACTATTTTGAGCCTCGTTTCCAAATTGCTATTCAGGTGCATCCCCGGTTACTTTTAAAGCTTCGGCTGGTAGATACAATCAGTTTATTAATAGAATTGTTTTAATCTCTGGAACCGATTTTAGAACAGTTTGGGCTGTTTCGGATGGTGAAAAGTTTCCGGTAGTGCAATCGAACCACCTGATTGCAGGCTTTACCTGGAAGCCTTTTGTGCGGACCACGGTGGATTTAGAGGCCTATACAAAATATACAGATGGCATTGTAATTGTTCAGAATATTTATTCACGCTCGGCCACAAATGTTATTACTCAGCAAAAACGATACTATAGTGTAAATACCTTTGTGCAAGGTCTCGATATTTTAGTTAAGCATAGTTTTGGAAATTATCAGCTTTGGTTGGCATACACCTTGAGTAAGTCAACAAACCAAACTGAAAAAGTTAATGGGGGTGAACGGTATCCTTCATGGGATGATCAGCTGCATGAAATTAAGGTATACGGGATGGCACAGATTAAACGCTGGAGTATTACTGCTGCATACATTTATGGTTCTGGTAAGCCTTGGGACGATCCTACTTATACTACCTCATTCCAACTATCTTCTAGCTATTCAAAGAATTCGCAACAACTTCCTTCCTATAACCGGGCCGATGTTGGCTTAGCTTATAGCTATAAAATTGGCAAGGTTAATAGTCGAGTTGGAGTAAATGTTTTTAACATCTTTAACACGACCAATATTTTGAGTAAACCATATAGTCTTAGCGATACCCCTTATCAAAACGTTCTTCAAAATAAATCACCTTTTAATTTTTATGATGAGAAAGGAATGGGAAGGTTAACTTCTCTATTTCTAAATTTCCGATTCTAGCCTAATTGCATTTTTTGGGATCTTCTGTTTAAGGTTATTTGTTAAGGCATCTCCACGCTATTTTCACTATTACGCTTTCAGCATCAATAGTTATCCTAACAAGAAAAGTAAAATACGGTAGGGTAATTATACGATGCATTGTATTACTGTTAGCAATAGAATATTAGAGCCGTGAAAACAAGAAGAAACATACTACCAATGAAATCTTTTTCAGGTAAAAATAACCTTGAAAGAGTTTTCTTCTATTTTACGGCAATTCAAGATTCCGGTAACGAAAACAAAGGATGAGGCTTGGCTTTTGCTACTCGACAAGTTATTAGAAAGGTCAAGTTCACGATCAATCGAACGGCCTAAGTATGGACGATTTATTGCGATGGTTTCGGCTGCTCTGATCGGCTTTTTTTTGGTGACTTGGTTTTTTGTAAAAACCGACCAACTTAAAATCAGCACTGAATATGGCGAAATGGCAACAGTATATTTGCCTGATAGTTCTATTGTTATACTTAATTCAGGAACCACCATTTGGTATTCGCCCAAAAGTTGGAATAAACAAAGGTTAATTAAGATGGAGGGTGAAGCATTTTTCAAGGTAAAGCATGGCCAAAAATTCTCCGTAATAGCATTTAAAACTATCACCAGCGTATTAGGAACAACTTTTAATGTTTATGCTCGCGACACAGAGGTAAACGTTACGTGCCTTACTGGGAAAGTTAAGGTTATGAGCAATGTGTCGGGAACAACTACGCTGCTTTTGCCCGGAACGGGAACGAAGGTAAATAGGATTGGGAAACTTTATACCGTTAATGCGTCGATTGACAATGCGGCAAAATGGATTGATGGCAAGTTCTTTTTTCAGCAGGAGGCAATAGGAAAAGTGTTTGACGAGATAGAGCGACAGTTCAACGTGAATATAGTATACGAAGGAAGTAGACAAAGATCTTATACTGGTTTTTTCACAAATTCAAGTTTAACCGAAGCGCTGGACCTTGTTTGTATTCCCATGCAGCTGCGATTTCAACGAGTCGATTCAACTACCGTTAAAATATTTTCATCCAACTAATTGTTAATTTTTCATCCATCTAATTATGAAACACCTCAATGTTTTAATGATGGTAGCATTGGCAATCGCCTTATTTGTATCCTGCCAAAAGGATTCCAACTCCGCCGGTCCGCTAATTACCAGTTTTGTTGATGGCGATCAGGTTACTTCATACTACGATGATGCCACTGTTGAAATTGATGAAGTAACAATGACCGATGACAATTCGCAAAGCGCGAAAGTTGCTTACGCTATGGCCGATGATGTCACCTCTTCCCGATCGGTTGTTACAACCGACAATACCGATGGTAGTATAACAAAAACCGTTACGTATGTTAACTGGACCAATCCTCAGGGAATAGGCCAGCATAAAAAAAATGGTGTTATTGTTATCAACATTGCTGGGGGACCACTACAAAACATTTTTACACGAACTGCAACGTTTCAGAACTTCACGTTTGATGGCAATGCCATTGAGGGTACTCGACTAATTAATAAAACTTTTAATAATGTTTATACTGTTATTTTAACGGGAGGGAAGGTTACCTTTAGCGATGGAACCATATATACTCGTGAGTCTACTCAAATACGTTCATGGGTTAGTGGCTATGATTCGCCTTATAATATTTGGGACGATATTTGGACCATTGAAGGAACGGCTACCGGTATTAATCGGGCTGGAAATGTATACTCGCATAACATTATAAACCCGCTCATGATAAAGTTGGATTGTCGCTGGATTGTTTCCGGAACAATTGATATTGTTGTTGGTAACGAAAGCGCTACCGTTGATTATGGCGATGGTAGCTGCGACAATAATGCAACACTAACCTGCAATGGTAAATCGTATGATTTTAAATTGCGGTAGCGAAGACTTCATTGTGCATTTGAAAGGGTTGGCTTTCCCATTACTTTTTTATATGTCATATGGTGCTGATCGTAGTTCTTCAAAAAGCATAATTTTACTAAACTCACAATCGGGGAGCGATATTTGTTCGTATTTCTGGTTGCAAAGTTTTGGTTCAAATCCTGCATCTACAATCGCTTTTTGTATATGATAGGCATCCATTTTATGGGTTGGGTTAGCATGAATGGTTGCCACATCGTCAATTACCACCGAACCAAAATCGTTTGCCCCCGCGTGGAGTGATATTTGAGCGAGTTCTTTACCTACATGTTGCCACGAAGCTTGAATATTGGTGATATTAGGGAGCATGATTCTGCTTATGGCAACCATCCTGAGGTATTCCTGTGCCGAAAAATGAAAATCGACAAATTCCGTTGGTGTATTTGATGTTAGCTGACTGTGAAGAGGCCAGACAATAAAGACAAGAAAACCAAACGCTCTTATTGGTTTTTCCTCCTGTAGTTCTCTAATTTTAATGAGATGCTGGATTCTCTCTTCGGGTGTCTCAAGGTGGCCAAACATCATGGTTGCGGAGGTTGGAAGGTTGAGTTGATGAGCTTCACGCATTACATTGAGCCATGCTTCGGCATTTGGCTTTCCAGGAGAAAGTTGGGTTCTAACTCTGTCGCAAAGAATTTCGGCACCATAACCGGGAAGGCTATCGAGGCCAGATTCCACTAGCTCTTTGAGAACAGTTCTAGGGGTGAGCTTTTCTTGTTGCGCCAGAAAAGCAATCTCTGATGGCCCTAGAGCATGAAGTTTAATTTTAGGAAACAGCTCCTTTAGTTGTTGGAAAAGTTGTTTGTAAAATTCTAGCCCAAGGTTAGGATTTAGCCCACTTTGCAGGATTAGCTGTTCTCCACCATATTTTAGGAGCTCTTCAACTTTCTCGATATACTCCTCAAGGGTTGTAATAAAAGCCTCGCTGCTCTCTGGTTTTACATGTGATGAGCAATGCTTACATTCAGAAATACATACATTTGTAATGCATATATTCCTATCTATTTGCCAAGTAACATACGATGGAGCCTTGTGCAGCCTAATAAGATGCGCCAATGCCATGAGTTCACTGATGGGTGCTTCTCGATAAAGGGTTATTCCCTCTTTTTCAGTTAAAAATTCTAGATCGTATGCCTTCTGATATATAGTTTCAAGATTCATGTTTCGATGGTGTTCAGGGTTTAATTTAGATCCCTCTTAACTTTGCCATAATCTTCTGCTTCAATTCTCAATTTATTTTGCTGATGTAAATTTCAGGAAAAAAAACCAAGATAGGATTACTACTCCGTCTTTTGTGATTTTTTTGTGAAAAATAGCTTAAGCTGAATCCTCTTTCACTGCTATAAATATATGCGTTTGATCGATATTTAAATGTTGGTCAAAAACAGCTATAATGGCTCAACGTCCCTTATCGGTTGAATAGTAAAACCTTCGTAAAACAAAACAGCTCTTTTTGCCTGATACCGTTCGGCAACAACGGGTTATTTACTAACTTTACACAGTGGTTGTATAAAATGCAACAGCCTAATAATAAAACTGAACAAGATGAGCGAGAATAGAGTTCGGGTTGGAATAACCCAAGGTGATATAAATGGAATTGGTTACGAGGTAATCATCAAAACGTTGAACGATAATAGAATTAACGATTTTTGCACGCCCATAATTTATGGCTCTCCAAAGGTAGCGGCATACCATCGCAAATTAATCAACGTGGAAAATTTCAGTTTTAATCCCATTAAAACGGCCGATGAGGCCAATTCTAAACGTTCCAATCTTATTGACGTAATGGACGAGAATGTTCGGGTTGACATAGGCAAGAGCACACCTATAGGCGGACAGGGTTCCATCTTATCCTTGGAAATGGCGATTGCTGATTTGAAGGATGGGAAGATAGATGTAATAGTAACGGCACCTATCAATAAGTTTAATGTTCAAACCGAGACGTTCTCTTTTCCTGGTCACACAGAATATTTTGCTAAGAATTTTGGCGGTGGCGAAGCACTAATGTTAATGACTTCAAGTATTCTTAAAGTTGGCGTTGTCACTGGTCATGTTCCATTAGGTCAGGTTCAGTCATTAATTACGAAAGAGGCAATCTTAAGTAAGTTGGCAATTCTCAATAAAACGCTTATAGAAGATTTTGCAATTCGTAAGCCTCGCATTGCGGTGCTTGGATTAAACCCTCATGCTGGTGACAACAACCTTTTGGGTAAGGAGGAGCAAAGTATAATCATTCCTGCACTCGAACAGGCTAGAAATAATGGGATAATAGCCATAGGGCCATATCCTGCTGATGGATTTTTTGGTTCCGAGGGGTATCGAAAGTTTGATGCGGTATTGGCCATGTATCACGATCAGGGACTTATCCCTTTTAAAGCATTGGTTTTTGAAGATGGAGTGAATTACACCGCTGGATTGCCCATTATTAGGACCTCTCCTGCACATGGTACCGCATTTGAAATTGCGGGAAAGGATGAAGCAAATCCTAGTTCATTTCGTAGCGCCATGTACTTAGCATGTGATTTGTTTAATAATAGAAAGATGTACAAGGAGTTAACGGCAAATCCTTTAAAAGCGACAAGGCTAGAGACAGAATCGGAGCGGTAACGTCTAATGCCATAGGTTTTTCAATTGCGCCGGTAGTTTATCCGGCGTTTTTTGTTGGTTTTCATCCTATACTAATGTAATTTGCAAAGGGTATTGTTTTATCCAAAAAAACAGATTAACATATCTACAGAATAGCATATCGTGACTTATAAATTTATAATTTTACCCCATATATACTAAATAAACTACGATGGCAAAAAGACTTGAGGAAGAGGCTTTGGAATATCACTCCCAGGGTCGTCCAGGAAAAATCGAGGTAATTCCAACAAAACCTAACAGCACCCAGAGAGATCTAGGATTAGCATATAGCCCCGGAGTAGCGGCACCGTGTTTGGAAATTGAAAAGAATCCGGAAGACGCATACAAATACACTGCCAAAGGAAATCTTGTGGCGGTAATATCTAACGGCACTGCGGTATTGGGCCTAGGAGATATTGGTGCTTTGGCCGGTAAGCCAGTAATGGAAGGTAAAGGATTGCTATTTAAAACCTTTGCCGATATCGATGTTTTCGATATAGAGGTTGATACCCATGATGTAGAGAAGTTTATTCAGACTGTAACGTTGATTGCTCCAACATTTGGGGGAATTAATTTGGAAGATATTAAGGCTCCCGAGTGCTTCGAAATTGAGGAACGGTTGAAAAAGGTACTGGATATTCCGGTAATGCATGATGATCAGCACGGAACAGCCATTATCTCCTCTGCAGCATTGCTTAACGCCCTAGAGTTGAGTGGCAAGAAAATTGAAGATATTCAGGTTGTCGTCAATGGTGCCGGAGCTGCAGCAGTTGCCTGTTCAAAGCTCTATTTTGCACTGGGAGTTAAGCCTGAAAACTTGGTCATGTGCGATTCAAAAGGTGTTGTCCACAAGTCGCGTAAGGACCTTAATCCAATTAAGGCTGAGTTTGCGACGAGTAAAAACATTCATACATTGGAAGAGGCTATTAAAGGAGCAGATATGTTTCTTGGGCTTTCGGTTGCCGATTTGTTAACGGAGGATATGATAAGATCAATGAATTCGAATCCAATTGTATTTGCATTAGCAAACCCTAATCCTGAAATTTCTTACGAAAAGGCGATGGCATCTCGTCCTGATTTGATTTTTGCAACTGGACGAAGTGATTATCCAAACCAGGTAAATAACGTTCTTGGGTTTCCATTTATTTTTAGAGGAGCATTGGATGTCAGGGCTAGAGCAATAAACGAGGAGATGAAAAAGGCAGCTGTTAGGGCTCTCGCTTCCCTTGCGAAGGAATCGGTGCCCGATATTGTTGCCTCAGCCTATAACCAAAACACGCTCAGTTTTGGACGGGATTACCTTATTCCTAAGCCTCTTGATCCTCGTCTCATTTCTACAATTTCGGTAGCGGTTGCTAAGGCTGCAGTTGAATCGGGCGTTGCCAGACGTACTATTGAGGATTGGGACGCTTACCGTAACGAGCTCGATCGTAGGTTAGGTCACGATAATGTGCTTGTTAGAACTATTCGTGAAAGGACACGAAATTCAGGGAAACGAATAGTCTTTGCCGAAGGGGGCCGTCTCAAGGTGTTACAGGCAGCACAAACAGTTTTGCATGAAGGTATTGCAATACCCATATTACTTGGCAATAAAGAAAAAATATTGCAGCTGTCGCGGGAAAACAATATTGATCTTGACGGTGCTTCTATTGTTGAGTTTTTTGGTGATTCGGAAGCTTGCCGTCGTGAAAAATATGCTAAGGCATTGTTTGAGAAGCGAATGCGCAAGGGCTTAACCTATCAGGAGGCGGTTGACCGAATGTATACTCGCGATCATTTTGGAATAATGATGGTAGAGATGGGTGAGGCTGATGCTTTCATTTCGGGATATTCAACAAAGTATTCAGATACTATTCGACCTGCCATTCAAATTGTAGGTACCAACAATGAGGGGAAACATGTTGCTGGAATGTATATTTTAATGACCAAACGAGGACCTCTCTTCCTTGCCGATACTACGGTGAATGCGGAGCCTAATGCCGAAACATTGATGGCAACAACCTTGCTGGTTAATACGGCCATACGTCGATTCAACATTGAACCGGTAATTGCCATGTTGTCGTATTCCAACTTTGGGTCGGTTTCCAAAGGGAGCCCTGAAATTCCAAGAAAAGCTGTTGAATTGATGCATCGTCAGTATCCAGATGTTATTGTTGACGGAGAAATTCAGGCCAACTTTGCAATAAACAAGAGCATAAGGATGGAAAAGTTCCCGTTCTCAAAGTGGGGCGATAAGAATGTTAATACACTAATTTTCCCGAACTTAAGTTCGGGCAATATATCGTACAAATTACTTCAAGAACTTGGTGGAAATGAAATTGTTGGCCCAATTTTGCTTGGGATAGGGAAGCCCGTTCACGTTGTCCCAATCGAAAGTTCGGTTCGAGAAATTGTGAATATGGCGGCAATTGCAGTTCTTGATGCCATTTGCATGCAGGATGGCGGGGGTAAGTGCAAAGTTTAATATACTACAGTCCAATTTAAAAAGGCGTTCGGCAATTGCTGAACGCCTTTTTATTTACCATTGTGGGTAGGCTATTGTTGTTAGCGTATATTTGTGTAATCTTGATCTACTATTTAAAGATGCAAATCGATTAGGATTTAACTTTATATATGCATTTAACAATGAAGAAAATAGCGGTAATTAAAATGGTTAGAAACCTAGGCTTAACAGCGCTCCTAATAGCACCTTCTCTTATAACATTGGGGCAGGTGGAGAGTCATTCATCACTACTATGGAAAATTAGTGGTAATGGACTGGAGCATACGTCCTATCTTTTTGGAACTATTCACGCACTTCCTCAAGAACGGTTTTTTCTTCCCGATTCTTTGAAAAACAAGCTGGAAAAATGTGATAAATTGGTGCTCGAAATTGATATGGACGACCCTACCATGATGGGTAAGCTCCAGCAGGGGATGGTCATGGTTGATAACAGCATAGATAATATTTTATCACACGATGATTACTTAATAGTGGAGAAGTTTTTCAACGATTCACTTCATATTCCATTAAGTGCTGTCTCAAAAGTTAAGCCAATGTTGCTTGCGTCGTTTATGCTTCCAAAAATTATTGGACAAAATCCGGCATCTTACGAAGGGAATCTTGTACAGCTTGCAACAGAATCAGGAAAAGAGGTATTGGGTCTAGAGACCGTACAGGAGCAAATTAGCTATATAGATAAGGTTCCGCTTGAGCAGCAGGCCAAAATGTTGGTAGAGGGAATTACCGATTATGAAAAATCAAAGATGGAGTATGACATGCTACTTAAAGCCTACGAAAGCGAAGATGTAGAGAAAATTTATACATATATGCTTGAGACCTCCAATGATTTTAAGAATTTTGATGAGATTTTGTTGAAAGAGCGTAATCGCAATTGGGTACCACGAATAGTGGCGATGGCAAGTAAAAATCCATGTTTCTTTGCTGTTGGGTCAGGACATCTAGGCGGGAGCGAAGGGGTAATTGCTTTGCTTCGTAAGGAAGGCTATACGGTTGAACCAGTAAGGTAGCTTATGCCAGGATGCATTCATCGCTCCATTTTTTTAAAATTCTATAGTTGAGTGTTGACAGAATGCATATCTTTGCATACACATGCACTAAAGCACTGAAAGATTACCATGTATGATTATGTAAAAGGGGAGGTAGTGGAGCTAACCCCAACCTATGCAGTAATTGAAGCTGGTGGGATTGGCTATTTTGTCAACATATCACTTCACACATATACCTGTTTAGGAAGTGCAAAAAGCGCTCTACTATATCTACATCTAGCAATTAGGGAAGATGCTCATACGCTCTATGGTTTTTATGAGAGGGGCAGAACGTGAACTTTTTCGACAGCTAATTAGCGTTTCTGGTATAGGATCAAATACGGCGCGAATGATGCTCTCCTCCCTTTCTCCAGAGGAGCTGCGCGTGGCCATTCTTTCCGAGGATGTTAATCGAATAAAGTCGGTAAAAGGGATAGGCATTAAAACTGCTCAACGAGTGGTAATTGATCTTAAGGATAAACTTGGCAAAGTGCCCATTACAGGTGAAATATTTGCGTTTGCAAACAATACTGTTCGTGATGAAGCGTTATCAGCATTGGTAATGCTTGGTTTTGCTAAAGTACCTGCGCAAAAGTTATCGATATCTTATTGACTTCAAAAAGGGATATTTCGCTGGAAGAACTCATTAAGTTGTCGTTAAAGCAATTGTAGTATCTATTTAACTGCGTCTCAGCTTGAAAAGATTTGTTCTGTCCGTTTCTGTTTGCATTGTTTGTTTCTTTCCAATCTATTTGTTCGGCTCAACCGTTGGTAGTCGACCCGAAAGAGTTGTGGAGTTAAGTGTTGGTTATCAAAGTCAGGATACAACCAATTTGCGTTATCAATTACCGTCGGGAGATCCTACTGCTGCATCAAAATCGCCACTTTTTTTACAAACGCCATCCAATACTGGATATATAGTGGAGTTTAATCCGGTAACCGGTAAGTATGTGTTTTATGAGAAGATTGGAGATAGAAAAGGGCTAGCGGTTAGGGTAATGAGTCAGGATGAATATGCGGCATATCAGCAGGCAGAGTTCTCTTAGAGCATACTGGGAACAAAAACGTCAAGCAGAGTCAGGAACATCCTCCAGCTCTTCCTTCCTTCCCGACCTTCAGTTGGAGGGTGAAACCTTTGACCGAATCTTTGGCAGCACAAAATTGATATTAAACACAGGGTAATGCCGAACTTATTTTAGGTGTTAACTCTACCCGAACCGACAATCCAACTTTACCGTCACAGCTGCGTAAGACTACACTTTCGACTTTCAATCGAAGATCCAAATGAACGTGACGGGAACCATTGGAGATAAGATGAAGATTTTGGTGAATTATAACACCGAGGCCACTTTCGACTTTGAAAAACAATGTGAAGTTGGAATATACAGGATATGAGGATGAAATTATTCAGAAGATTGAGGCTGGTAATGTTTCCATGCCTCTTACTGGGAGTTTAATTACAGGTAGTCAGAATCTTTTGGATTTAAAATCGGGTTGAAATTTGGTAAACTTTCGGTTACAAGTATTTTTTCTCAACAAAAGGGACAGTCACAAACCATACAGGTAAAGGGTGGCGCACAAACTAGCGATTTTAAGGTTACCGTTGATAGCTACGATGCCAACCGGCATTTTTTTCTTGGCCAATTTTTTTCGCGATATCTACGATAAATCGCTCAGCACCATGCCAATTATCAGCTCCGGAGTAACGGTTACAAAAATAGAGGTTTGGGTTACAAACAAAACTTCAATTTTAACCAATGCACGTAGCATATTGGGCTTGATGGATCTAGGTGAGGGAGCCAACCATATTTACAATTCCAGTGGTATTTCTTCTAATGCCGGTAAAGGGCCCAATCCCTCAAACGATATCAATACCGCCAATGACTATCTTCAAGATACCTCCTTGACAGGAATTCGATCTATCCAGAATATCAATGGCATATTGAATGCTGGAAACTTACGGGCTGGGAGTGATTATGAAAAGATAGAAAATGCTCGATTGCTCAATTCTTCGGAATATACTTTTAACACAAACCTAGGTTTTATCTCGTTAAATACGGCTCTTAACTCGGACGAGATACTAGGAGTTGCTTATGAGTATACCTATAGAGGAAAAACATACAAGGTTGGAGAACTTTCAACGGACGGAATTTCTGCTCCTAAGGTGTTGATTGTAAAATTATTAAAAGGAACTAATCTGACACCTAAGTTACCTACCTGGAACCTAATGATGAAAAATGTATACAACATTGGTGCCTACCAGGTGAGCAAGGATAACTTCATTTTAAATGTATTGTATCAAGATGCCGAAACAGGCACTACCTCCAACTATATTAAAGAAGGTCCCATTGCCAACAAACCTTGATTCAGGTATTAAATCTGGATAATCTTGATGGACAAGGCGATCCATATCCTGATGGAGTATTTGATTATGTAGAGGGCGTTACTGTTTTGTCGAGTAATGGTCGAATTATTTTTCCCGTGCTTGAACCATTTGGTAGTCATCTGTATGCCAAGCTTGGTGGGGAGATATTGCCGATAAATATGTTTACCAGGAGCTTTACGATTCTACCCAGTCGAAAGCTCGTCAAGTTCCGGAGAAAAACCGATTTACGCTTTCAGGCAGCTACCAATCGTCGGGGGGATCCGACATTTCTCTTAATGCCATGAATGTACCACAAGGCTCAGTTGTGGTTACCTCCGGAGGAATGATACTTACCGAAAATGTGGACTATACGGGGATTATGTACTCGGAAGGGTTAAAATTATTAATCAGGGATTGTTGGAGTCAGGAGTCCCAATAAGTATTTCGTTGGAGAATAACTCTGCATTTAATTTACAAACGAAGACACTAGTTGGAACGCATCTCAACTATCAATTTTCTGATAATTTAACCTTGGTGCGACCATTCTTAACCCTTACAGAGCGTCCGCTCACCCAAAAAGTCAACTATGGTTCTGAGCCGATGTCGAACACAATTTGGGGATTAACGGTACCTACAAAACTGATTCACGTTTTTTGACCAAGATGGTTGACAAACTTCCTTTTATTCACACAAAAGAGCTTTCGAGTATTCTCTTGGAGGGGGAGTTTGCCTCAGCTGCTACCGGGTCACTCTAAAGCCATTGGGTCGTCTGGAACTGCCTATATAGACGATTTTGAGGGAAGTGAAACTACCATCGATTTACGACAATGGAGTTCCTGGGCATTGGCCAGTACCCCTCAGGAGCAGGTCGATTTGTGGCCAGAGGGCAATCTTTCTAATGATCTACATTACGGCTATAACGTGCTAAGTTGGCTTGGTATACCATCGATTCATATTATTTTAATCGGAATAGCGCCGGTAGCCCATCCTATATTAAGAATGATAAAGAGCAGCTGTCCAACTTTTTTGTTCGGGAGGTTTATGAACAGGAGATTTTTAATACCGATGAGGTAAATGGCATTCCTTCCAACATTCCAACCCTGAGTCTTGCCTTTTATCCTCGCGAACGTGGGCCATACAATTTTGATTGTAGCAGGTTTGGATACAAAGGGATTTTTGCAGAGTCCTAAAACACGATGGGGTGGAATTATGCGTAAGTTACCTGTTACCGATTTTGAGGCCTCTAACATCTCCTACATTGAGTTTTGGATGATGGATCCCTTTGTTTACGATTCCACTTCAACAGGTGGCGACTTCTATATAGACTTAGGAAATATTTCGGAAGATATTTTGCGCGACGGCCGTAAGGAATTTGAGCAGGGGTTACCTACGTCTGCAGTCATTACAAATGTGGATACTACGGCTTGGGGGCGTGTTCCAACGGTTCAAAGTTTGGTAAATGCATTCGATAATGATCCTGGTACTCGTCGCTTTCAGGATGTCGGTTTTGATGGTTTGAGTGATGATGATGAAAAGTCATTTTTTGGAAGCTATGTTGCAGCGCTGGAAGGTAAGCTAGAATCAGGATCTGCTGCATTAATTGCTGCCGAAAAAGATCCCGCTGGTGACGACTACCCACTTTATAAAGGTTCCGATTACGATAAACAAGAGGTTGGTGTACTCGACCGTTATAAAAACTTCAATAGCCCCGATGGTAACTCTTCAACGGATAGTCCCGATGGCTACTCCACTGCTGCTATATCTATTCCAGACAAGGAGGATATTAATGAGGATAACACCATGGACGATGCAGAGTCCTACTTTCAGTATAAGGTTCATTTAGCACCTCAAGAATTACAGATTGGGCAACACTTTGTTACCGACATAAAGAGCACAACTGTTGATTTGGCAAATGGATCGAAGGGATACGTTAAGTGGTACCAGTTTAAGGTTCCAATTACAGGTTACGAAAGCGTTGTTGGATCGATACAGGACTTTAAGTCCATTCGATTTATGCGTATGATGCTTCGTGGATTTCAAGACACTACATTCCTTCGTTTTGCTCGGTTGCAGCTAGTTAGAGGAGAGTGGAGACAGTATGATCTTTCTTTGCAGGAAGGTCAGGAAGGATTGGGCTCTACAAATAGCCAAGATCCAAACTTTGAGATTTCGTCGGTAAGTGTTGAGGAAAACACCAATCGCTCACCTGTCAACTATCTTTTGCCACCTGGAATATCCAGAGTTATTGACCCATCAAATCCTCAAATTGTTCAGCTTAATGAGCAGGCCTTAATGATGAAGGTTCAAAATCTTGATGATGGTGATGCACGGGCGATCTACAAAACGCTAGGTTACGATTTGCGTGATTACAGAAAAATTGTGATGGATGTGCACGCTGAGGCTATTCCCGGCATTTCCCTTGCCGCTGGCGATTTGTCACTTTTTGTGCGGTTGGGTTCTGACTACCAGAGCAACTACTATGAATATGAGATACCGCTTAGTCTTACGCCAGCTGGTTATTATGCCAACAATGATGCAGGACGATTGGCAGTATGGCCCGACGCCAATAGAATGGAGTTAGAACTCAGCAAGCTACCAAGTGCCAAGATCACTCGCGATGATGCCATGAACCAAACCGGATCAATGATTACTTATTCAACTATCTACAAGGTTCTGGACGGTACACGAACGATTAAAGTTGTTGGTAATCCCTCGTTAAGTGATGTAAAGGCAGTCCTTATTGGTATTCGAAATCCATCAAAAATTAACTCAACGCAAGATGATGGTTCGGCAAAATCGGGGATTGTTTGGATAAACGAACTTCGCCTAACGAACTTTGATGAAAGTTCGGGGTGGGCTGCTAACGCACGTACTCAAATTAAGTTGGCCGATTTGGGCAGCGTTTCAGTGGCAGGAAGCATTATTACGCCTGGTTTTGGTTCCCTTGAAAGCACGGTAAGTGAAAGAAGTAAAGAGGAGATTTATCAATACGATGTTGCATCAAATTTTGAGTTAGGAAAATTCTTTCCCGATAAGGCTGGTGTCAGGATTCCCCTGTTTGTGAGCTATTCACAAATATTTAAGAATCCGAAATACGATCCACTCAATCCAGATATTACTCTCAAGGAGGCTCTATCGCTGGCAAAAACCCAAAGTGAGCGAGATTCAATAAAACACTACTCTCAGGATTATACCAGCAGGAAAAGCATCAATTTTACCAATGTTAAGTTGCTGAAGACGAGGGGAACACCCCATTTCTATGATATTGCTAATTGGTCAATGACCTATTCCTATAGTGAAGTGTTTTCTCGAAACGTGAATATCGACCACCAGATACAGAAAAATTATAGGGGGATGATTGCATACAACTTTAATGCTAGACCAAAGTCTATTTCTCCCTTTCAGAAGGTCTCTTTTCTTAAGGCTCGGCCATTAGCTTTGATCCGCGATTTTAATTTTAATCTTATCCCTTCTCAGTTAACGTTTAGAAGCGATATCACTCGATCGTACTTAGAAGTTCAACGGCGTAACTTGGAAAATCCAGAGCAGGTGATTGTACCTACCTATGCCAAAAACTTTGAATGGAGTCGATTTTATGCTTTTTCGTATGATATTACGCGCTCCATTAAAATGGATTTCACTGCCACAAACCTTGCTCGAATTGACGAGCCGGTTGGAATGGTGGATAAGGAACGAGATCCATTGGGCTATCAGAATTGGCGCGATTCCGTTTGGGCAAATATTAAGAATTTTGGGCGTAATGTCGATTATAATCATACGCTAAATGTTACCTATAATATCCCTATCAACAAGTTGCCATTGTTAGATTGGACCAATGCCTCTGCCAGATATTCAGGTTCGTACGAATGGGTTGCGGCTCCCGTTTTGGCCGATACTAGTCAGCTAGATCCAGGAAATACTATTAAAAATTCCCAAACATTCCAAGTTACCGGTGGTCTTAACATGGTAACATTATATAATAAGGTGGGATTTCTTAAACGGATTAACAATGAGTTTGACCAGATGGGAAAGCCTAATGCCAATAAGAAGAAGGAGTTTAGGGAGGTGACCTATGATGGAACCGTTAATCTTTCGGCGAAAAAAACAAGGAGCATCTACCATCGATTAGGTACGCAGGATGTTAAGGTAAAGGTTATAAAGGAGGACGGTAAGGAGGCAAAGATTACTGTTGATGCCGATACACCGGATAGAGTTAGAATTGTTGCCGATGAGGATATTAAGAATGCAAAGATTCAGGTGGTGGGCAAGGTTCAAAAAAAGCAAAATCCATTAGAATTTGCTGGAAAACTTACCCTACGCCTTCTCATGTCGGTGAAAAATATTTCATTAACCTATCAGCAGGTTGGTGGCATGCAGCTTCCTGGCTATAAACCGCAGACTAAAATGTTGGGATTAAGCGAGTATATGGGTGTAACCGCACCTGGATGGCCATTTGTTCTTGGCTATCAGGATGCAGGATTTCCCTATGAGGCTGCTAAAAATGGTTGGTTATCGAAAGATACAACCATCAATAATCCCTTTTTGATTAATCGTTCTGAGAGCATTAATTTGCGCATTTCCATGGAGCCAATTCCTGATTTCCGTATTGAAATCACCGGATTGAGAACTCTTGCACGCAATAAGAGTGAGTATTGGGTTGCCGATGGTTCAGGCAATTTTACCCCGACCAACCCTTTAATTAGTGGTAATTACAGCATTTCCATTATTAGTCTCTCTTCTGCGTTCGAAAAGTCTTCGTTAGGGAATGCTTACAAGTCTGCTGTTTTCGAAAAATTTAAGGCAAATCGTTATACCATATCTAAACGTTTGGCTAGCCAACGAATTGAAAGCACGACCAATAACTACGATCCTACCCTTATCAATTCAGCGAATGGATTTTATGATGGATATGGTCCTCTTTCACAGCAGGTATTGATCCCGGCATTTTTAGCAGCCTACACCAACACCAACCCATCCAAGGTGGAGTTGGATAATTTTCCAAAAATACCTATGCCTAACTGGCAGATAACATACAATGGCTTGGCTAAGCTAGAGCCGTTTAAGCAATTGTTTAGAAGTATCACTCTTTCGCATGGTTATAAATCGGTATACACCATCGGATCTTACTCAACCAATTCATCCTTTATGGAGGGTGGCGATGGGTATTCTTATGTTCGGAATGCCGAAAATGATTTTGTTCCAAAAAACGATATTTTGAATCTGTCTATTTCGGAGCAGTTTAGTCCACTGATCGGGATTGATTTAGGATGGCAGAATAATCTGACCACAAAGGGGGAGGTAAGAAGAACGAGAAATTTGGCAATGAGTCTTGCCAACAATCAGCTTACGGAGCAAACTTCCTGGGAATATGTTTTTGGTTTTGGCTATCGATTTGATAACGTTCCATTAATTTTTGGGAATCCGGCAACTGGCGGTCAAAAGGTAAACAAAACGAATCTTAAACTTTCAGCCGACTTTTCCATCCGTAATGTAAAAAACTTTATACGTCGTATGGCGGAGGGGATTGATGAAATTAGTGGAGGACAAAAGTTAACTACAATCAGTATTAATGCCGACTATACCATTAGCGCAAAGGTAACCTTACGATCATTCTTCAATAGAACTATCAACAATCCATATATTTCAAATGTGTACCCGGTGGCAACAACGAATGTCGGGTTTAGCCTTCGAGTTGAATTATAAGGTCAGATTAGAATGGTTCGAAACAAGAAAAGAATGCTGCTAAATATGATTTTTGTTGGTTGTTGAGAACTAGATTTATTTTACCTTTGGCATACAATTTAAGTTTTAATCGCCTAATATTTAAAGAATAAAACATGAACGTACCTGCTAATCTCAAGTACACCAAAGATCACGAATGGGTTCGTGTCGAAGGTGAATATGCTATCGTAGGGGTTACTGATTACGCTCAGTCTCAACTCGGCGACGTTGTTTTCGTTGAAATTGAAACTGAGGGCGAAACTCTTGAGAGCGAAGAAGTATTTGGAACTATTGAGGCTGTGAAGACTGTTTCTGATGCCTTTATGCCTGTTTCTGGCAATGTGGTTGAGGTTAATGGCAAATTAGCCGATTCACCTGATCTTGTAAACAAGGATCCATACGGTGATGGATGGATGATCAAGGTTAAAATGACAGATGCCGCACAAGTTAAACATTTACTAACTCCTGAAAAATATTCAGAGTTGATAAAAGAATAAGCGTGTTTTGTAAGATTGATAGGGCTACCATATTGGTGGCCCTTTTGTTTTTATGCCTAAATTCTCAATAAGAAGAGGCTAACCTTGCGGAATCGACTCTTCCTTATATGAAAAATTTCTATTGTAAAATGGTTATCCAGCCATGCCGGTCTTCAACGTCACCATACTGGATGCCTACAAGCGTTTTATACAGTTGAGAGGAGAGCTTTCCTGGCTTTCCATCTTTGCAGTAGTGGTAAATTTTTCCTGTTTCCAGATCGGCAATTTCTCCAATGGGCGATATTACTGCTGCTGTTCCACAAGCTCCAACCTCTTCAAAGGAATCAAGTTCATCAATGGATACTGGTCGACGCTCCACTTTTATCCCTAAGTCTTCGGCAAGCTGAATTATACTGAGGTTGGTAATGGAGGCTAAAATGCTATCGCTCTTTGGGGTGATGTAGGTATTGTTCTTAATGCCAAAGAAATTGGCTGCACCTATCTCATCAATGTAACGTTTTTCTTTGGCGTCGAGGTACATTGGAGAATCGTAACCAGCTTGGTGTGCTTTGATTACTCCACGTAAGCTAGCCGCATAATTTCCACCCACCTTAAAGGTTCCTGTTCCTAAGGGTGCTGCTCTATCGGAGTCACGGATAATGGCAATTTTAACTGGATTAAAGCCCTCCTTAAAATAGGGTCCAACGGGGGTTACAAAAACCATAAAGAGATATTCCTGCGATGGTCTTACACCCACCTCCGCACCAGTTCCGATGAGCAGTGGTCTGATGTAAAGTGACGCTCCCGTGCCGTATGGTGGCACAAACTCGCTATTGAGCTGTACCACCTTGGAAATGGCATTAAAAAATATCGATTCAGGAACTTGTGCCAACAATATACCCTCTGATGAACGCCGTAGTCTACTGTAATTCTCATCCCAACGGAATAGGCGAATCTTACCGTCTTTGCCTCGATAGGCCTTCATACCTTCGAATGCCTCTTGACCGTAGTGTAAAGCGGTGGCCGCCATGTGTATGTTGATATTTTCACTTGAGGATACTTCTAATTCGCCCCAATTCCCATTTCGGTAGTAGCACCTTACATTATAGTTGGTTTTTTTGTATCCAAATCCCAACTTTCCCCATTCTATGTTTTCCATGTGTCGGAATAGTTACATATTGTAGTTAATCTGATCTTAATTGCAGCACATTGTTAGCAAATACGATAAAATATTAGGCGAACTGCAACCTTGAGTCGCAAATATATTAAAATACTTTATATCGGTGCGAGCTATTTGCAACACTTTAGGTAGCCGATTTAATGATTTGTCCTATGACTCATTAACTTTTTGGTGAACTTAACTTTAAGGTTTAATACAAGAAGTGACGATGCAATAATAACCATGCCAACAATTGATAAGGCATCGGCGTGTTCATTGGGCAAAATGGCCCAGCTTAATATGGCACCAACCACGGGAATTATGAATTTCCACATATTTAAATCAGAAACCTTTACGCCAGGGCGGTTGAGTAAGGTGTACCAAATGGTAATGGCCGCTGCCGATAGAAAACTCAGCCAAGCAAGTGCACCGAAGTATTCTAGTGGAAATGGTCCATGAGCAAATCCTTCTATGGGTAGTGCAAAAAGGTAAAGTATTGCTCCGCCAACAATCATTGAAAATGAGCTGAGAACCAATGGTGGTAATTCGGCTGCTGTTTTTGAGACAACCACATTTCCTATACCCGCAAGTCCATTATTCAAGATTAGGATAGCAATACCAATACCAAGAAGGCTACCGTCCATGGTAAGTTCTTTCGGCTGAGGCTGATTATGACAACTCCAACAAGGCCCAGTGCAATACTATAACTCTTTTGTAGGGTAAGTCGGTCGTTTTTTAACATGAAATGTGCTACCAAGGTAACAAACAGTGGGCCAGACCCAACTACCATTGCGCTTAGAGCTCCTGGCACCAAGCTCAAACCGGTATAAAATAGTGTATACTGCAGTGTTATTTGTAAAATAGCCACCACCACTACCTGTTTCCAATACTTTTTTGCAATGGCTATTTTGAGGGTTAGCTGCCTGATGAACGGTAACAGGAGTAATCCGGAAATGAAGAAGCGTAATCCTGCAAACTGAAGGGGAGGTGTGTAGCGAAGACCAATTTTGATCCCCGAAAACGCTGTTGCCCACAGAATGCATGCTACAATTGCAAGAAAAACGGTGCTGGAAAATATTTTACGCTTCACTTTTTTATGCAAAGAAAGCATTGTTGTTGAATATTTAGGTTTAGAAAAGACAAAGATTAATTAGCTACCTTCGCTTTATAATCAATTACATCTTGGATGAGAAAGGTTGCATTTTTAACTTGGACTTGGATGCTAAAGCACCAAGCAGTGCTTTTTTTCTTTGGCCTTTTCCTATTTTCATTGGCATGGAACTTTTATTTATTTCTTATAGAGATATTTGTATCGACGAACCCTTTACTCTATTTCACGCACAAAGGAGTATTGCCGACATTTGGAACCTCTCCTCACAAAGCGAGCCCAACCCACCACTCTTTATGCTTATCGAACACTTTGTGATAGAACTATTTGGTTTAACTACTTTGGCGGTGAGATTGCCGAGTGTAATTTTTAGTTCCCTTACGGTTGGTTTTGTTTTTCTTACGGGACGAAAACTATTTTCGATGCAGGTAGGAGCTGTTGCTGCACTAATTATGATTTTCTCCAGCCAGCATTTTTATTATGGAGTTGAAGCTCGTACCTATGCGCTGCTCTATATGGCTGCCGCAGCTTCCATTTATTTCTTCTTCTGCTTTTCGAAGAAGCCGCAGAATCGAATATATTTCTGGTGTTTAGTCATGGCTAATATGGTGATGGTTTATAGCCATTACTTTGGGTGGTTAGTAGTTTTTGCTGAGGCTGTGGTGGTGATTTTGATGTGGAAAAACAAACTACTTCTGCGAAGTTGGTTTCTAAATACTGCAATACAGGTGTTGTTGTATGCACCCATGTGGGTTGTTATGTTTCGGCAACTTGTTATTTCGGGAAAGGGAACATGGGTTGAAGCACCGCATCTTCGTGATTTTTATGTTGAGATGGCGGGAATGTTCAATGGCATGGTGGCGTTTAATTTGGTGATCCTACTCATTGCCACGGTGGTTATTTACCACTACTATGTCTCATCTGGACTTTCTTTTTTAACTCGCAATCATTTGTTCCTGTTGGTGTTGTTTGCAGTTCCTTACACAACAATGTTTTTGGTTTCATTCAAGATGCCCATGTTTCTTGCACGTTACTTTTTATTTGTTTCAATACCGTTATATTTACTTGTTGTTGCTTTGGTGTGGTCGTTTTCTCGGCATTTTGGGAAGTTTAAATTTATTCCGCTACTCCTGTTGATATTTATTGCATTCTTCTCTCTTAAGGTGCTCTCAAAGAAAGTATATTATCGTGAAATTCAGAATGCAGTTGCCCACGCGGAGATGCTTAAAAACGGGGCTACTTTGGTTGTTATTCATCCTAACCCCGCTCAGTTAGAGTATGCCTACTATAATAATCGTGAGGCATTTACTCATCCTGAAAAATTTGATAGTTTAATGCACCGTAGTAATATTCTTCCAATATGGGGTCTCACCGAGCTTAAGGAGCACATAAATCATTTTGTCTTTCAGCGAATTGTTTATTTTCAGGATGGATCATCCATTTATGATCCCAATAACGAGGTTTACCAATATCTCGATTCGGCTTATTCTCGGGTTGATTGTAGGTTCTTTCCACAATGTCTGAATGTTTCTGCATTCGATGTAAATAATAGAAGATAAATGGCGGGTCAATATCTTGTATAAGCTATTGATTTTATAGCCATTGAATATCTTTTAAAAATAGTCTCCTTACAAAGAACAATTATGTGGAAGTGGGTATAACTTTGCGCAGTTTTTTTTGAAACTTATCTATGGTTGCACGAAAGTCTGAAAACTTAAAAAAGGTTAGCCTTGCAGGAATTTTAATTACGCTGGGGATTGTATTTGGCGATATTGGAACCTCCCCACTATATGTGATGAAGGCAATTATTGCCGATGGAAGAACCGCTCCTGATTTTATTATAGGTGCAATTTCGTGCATTATATGGACGCTCACCCTTCAAACCACATTAAAATATGTGATTATTACCCTTAGGGCTGATAACCGTGGTGAAGGTGGAATTTTAGCTCTATTTGCCTTGATTAGGAGACGGCGCAAGTCCGTTTATTTATTGGCTATACTTGGAGCCAGTGCACTTCTTGCCGATGGTGTTATTACTCCATCTATAACCGTGCTCTCGGCAGTAGAAGGGCTTCAGGTTGTATCCAGCCATATCTCGGTTATTCCCATCGTATTAATTATACTGGTTGTTCTTTTTGCTTTTCAGCAGTTTGGAACCAGCTTTATTGGGAAATCCTTCGGCCCAATTATGATGATTTGGTTCGCCACCTTGGGTGTTCTTGGTCTTACTCAACTGATTCATCAACCCGAAATGCTAAAAGCATTTAATCCCGTGTATGGTCTTCGATTGCTCTACGATTATCCCAACGGAATACTCATTCTTGGAGCGGTTTTCTTGTGTACTACGGGTGCTGAAGCACTATACTCCGATTTGGGTCATTGTGGGGTTGCCAATATTCGCATTAGCTGGATTTTCGTAAAAGTCGCACTTATTTTGAATTACCTTGGCCAAGGCGCAGGGTTATTTCTCAAGCCAACGCCCATCTTCCCAATCCATTTTTGCTATCATGCCGGTATGGTTTATCTGCCCGGAGTAATTCTATCTACCATAGCGGCCGTAATAGCCAGTCAGGCACTCATTTCTGGCTCCTATACCATAATTAGCGAGGCTATTACGCTGAATTTTTGGCCCAAGGTACACGTTAAGTATCCAACCAGCATAAAAGGACAACTGTACATACCCAGCGTTAACTGGTTGTTGCTAGTGGCCTGTTCGCTTATAGTGTTGCTTTTTCAAAGTTCATCCAACATGGAGGCAGCCTACGGACTTTCCATCACTATCACCATGTTAATGACCAGTATGCTTATGTTTTTCTACTTGGGCATAAAACGTGTTCATTGGATTTTACGATGGGGATTTTTGATCTTCTACATGGTCATCGAAAACACCTTCTTATTTGCAAATCTTCATAAGTTTCCTCATGGAGGATGGTTGACTATATTGATTGCTGGTATTATCTTTTTTGTAATGTTTGTTTGGAATAAGGGACGGTTGACGAAGAAGCGATTCACAGAATTTTTGCCCATTTGCAATTATGCCGAGGTTTTCAAAGATTTGCGTGATGATAAGGAGATACCTAAACTCGCTTCCAACTTGGTTTATATTACACGTGCCGAGAACCCCGTCGATGTAGAATCAAAGATTATCTACTCCATTCTCAATAAACGCCCCAAACGGGCTGATCGTTATTGGTTTATTCGTATTAATATTACTGATGAGCCATACACAAAAAAGTATAGGGTCAATGCTGTTATTCCTGGGGTGCTTTACCGTGTCGATTTTTATTTGGGATTCAAAGTGAATGCTCGAGTAAATCGTTTCTTTAACTTTGTAGTTGCCGAAATGGTTCGTAATAAAGAGATTTCAATTATTAGCACCTATTCCTCCTTAAGTAAGCATGGATTGCTGGTGACTTTAAGTTTATCATTATCGATCGAATTCCCACTGTAGATATTGAACTTTCTTCCTTTGAACGCTTTATCATGAACGCATACGAAGTGATAAAAAAATTCAGCATCTCTAGTGTCAAATCCTATGGTCTCGACACCAGCAACGTAACGATTGAACAGGTTCCGCTCGGTATTTTTAAGTCATCGGAGACTGATCTTATTCGAGTGTTCAAGTAGAAAATGTTCAATAAAAAAAGGGCTGATTGATATCAGCCCTTTTTCTATGGTAGTTTGATTTATCTTCTCTATATAAATAGCCATTTCATTATGGCGTAAAAAAACATGGATACCAGTAAGGTTGCGGGGATGGTTAAAACCCATGCAATCACGATATTTCCAGCAATGCCCCAACGGACGGCCGATAATCTTCGTGTAAGTCCAACACCCATAATGGAACCGGTAATGGTGTGAGTAGTAGAAACTGGAATGCCTGCTAATGACGATCCAATAACGGTTATTGCACCCGCGGTTTCGGCACAAAATCCACCAACGGGTTTTAGATCTGTCAATCCAACTCCCAGTGTTTTAATTACCTTCCAGCCACCACTAACTGTTCCTAATGCAATAGCCGAATAGCAGGCAAAAATAACCCACGTTGGCACATAGAAGGTTGGACCTAGGTATCCTGTACTAAAGAGGAGAACGGCAATGATACCCATGGTTTTTTGTGCATCGTTACTTCCATGTCCAAGGCTAAAGATTGCCGAAGATACGAGCTGTAATACCCTAAAGTATCCATCAACCCTAAGCGGCGACACACGTCGAAATAGAACCATTACTATCAGCATGATAAAGTAGGCCAGAATCATTCAATAATTGGTGAAAGCACTATGAATAGCAACACTTTAACAATGCCACTCATGATTAGTGCCTTTATCCCTCCCGCTAAAAGGCCAGGACCAATAAGGCCGCCAATAAGAGCATGAGACACGCTTATGGGCATACCAAATTTAGTACACATATATACCCACAGAATGGAGGCCAAAAGGGCAGAGAGGATGAAGTATGCATTAATAAAGCTAGTGTCGACAATACCTTTACCTATTGTTTCGGCCACGTGTACACCAAAAATAAAGGCCGCTGCAAAGTTAAAGAAGGCGGCCCAGACCACGGCAGCAAGTGGTGACAGAACCTTCGTAGATACGATAGTTGCAATGGAATTGGCCGCGTCGTTCATTCCATTGAGGAAATCAAAAATTAGTGCAATGGCAATTCCAAAAATTACTAAATAGACTATCATGAAATGCTAATTTAAGCGAGCTTGATAAGAATTGACCTTAATACATTTGATACATCCTTCGCTTTATCAAAGGCCCGCTCAATGTCGGTGAGTATCTCCTTTTTCTTAATTAGTTCAATGGCGTCGTCCTCGTTTTGGAAAAGTTGCATCATGCTGCTGTAGTAGAGATCATCGGCCTGGTTTTCAAAATCATGAATTTTGAAACAGTAGCCGTCCAAGGCAACCGTATTTTTGCGAGCATTGCGCAGTAAACCCACTGCCTCTTTAACTGTTTGGTGTCGTTTTTATTAGTGCTTCCGACATAAGCGGTAGCTGTTCACTATGGGTCTTTGGAATGTAAAGTTTAATTTTTTGGCTAACCCCGTAGATGGAGTCGGTAACATCGTCCATTGAGATGGCTAAATCGTGAATTTCTTCTCGGTCAAATGGTGTTATAAAGTTTTGTTGAGCTCTGTTACAATAGTCCCGGTTATGGCATCACCCTCTTTTTCCAATTTCTAATCACAGAAAAGAAGCATTGCCGATCGTCCTCTGTTGTTGCTGTTACTAAGCTGTGCAACTGTTTTGAGGCTTCAACCATATTGTCGGCCGAAGATTCAAAAAGTGGAAAGAATTTTCCATCTTTTGGAATCAGTACCTGAAGAATTTCGCTCACTTTCATAAAGAAATAATTTAAACTAGTATTTTTTCTTAATAATGGAAATTGTGGCAAAGTTACCTCGTTTAATGTTGTGAACGTTAAGAAATTATTAATACATTGTATTCTGTATGTGAATTTACTCGAATTGATGATTTTTAATTGCGAGCGATTCTTCTAAAACTATGTAAATTCAATTGCTTTGAGACGATGCACATATAATTGTGCTTTAGTCATATTTCTTCTTTTTTGACAAACTGCATTATCACCGCACTATATTTTGTAAATTGCTTTGTTCTATAATCTTTCAATTATGGTAAAATCTGGAAATTTCAAGGGAACCATTGGTGTGCTTACCGGCGGTGGTGATGTACCGGGGCTAAATCCAGCTATACGTGCGGTTACAATTCGTGCCCTTCGCGAAGGATATAGAGTTGTTGGCATTCGAAAGGGTTGGAGGGATTGGTTAGTATTAACAGGGACATGAAACCAGCTGAGCAAGAAACTGTTATTGAACTTACCGAGCCATTGGTTAATAAGTTGGCCAGAACGGGTGGAACTTTTCTACACACCTCCCGTACTCGCCCCGATAATGTGAAGAAGGATGCAGTACCCGACTTTTTGAAGGAGAAGTATGCAGCGCCAATTAACGATTTAACGTCAGAGGTGATGTTGAACATCGATTATATGGGAATCGACTATTTGATTCCCATCGGTGGTGATGATACGCTTTCGTATGGCGTTCACCTTCACAAGAAGGGTATTCCTGTGGTTGCGATTCCAAAAACTATGGACAACGATGTTCCAGGCACCGACTACTGTATTGGATTTGGGACTTGTATTTCGCGTACCATTGAGTTGGTGCACGAGCTGCGTACTTCTGCGGGTTCGCACGAACGCTTTTTAGTAATTGAGGTTTTTGGACGCTATGCCGGCTACACTGCTCTGCTGCCAACTATGGCCGGTGCCGCTCATCGATGCGTGATTCCGGAGTATAAGTTTGATATTGATCACCTTACCAAACTTATGGTAGAGGATCGTAATGCTAATCCAAGTAGGTATGCCGTGGTACTTGTTTCGGAAGGAGCTTCGTTTATGAATGGTAATATGGTGTTTCAGGGCAACGATGCCGATGCATACGGTCACAAAAAATTGGGCGGTATTGGTGACATGGTGGCCGAACAGCTAAAAACAATTTCGGCTAAATATAACAATGGACATAAAATCGACATTATTAACCAGCGGTTGGGCTACCTCGTAAGATCCGGTGCTCCCGATGCGCTCGATAGCATTGTGCCCATGGCCTTTGGTAACCTAGCGCTCGACCTCATATTGAAGGGAACTACCGGACGGTTGGTTAGCCTACGCAATGGTCGCTACGACAATGTGCCCATCGACGTGGTAACAAGTATTAAGAAGAAGGTGGATGTGGGAAAATTTTATGATACCGAGCGCTACCGACCGCGCTACGAGAACTTCAATGATAAGCCACAGCTGATTATGACCAGCGATTATTAGTAGAAAACTTTTGCTTTAAAGCGATAATTTCTAACCCCGACTTGCTGATAGCTTGTTGGGGTTTATTTTGTTCTCAATAGAAATTACAGGAAGAGGGCAATGGTGTTCTTCCTAGTTGGTGTTTAGTTTGAATGCGAACAGGCTCCCGCTGTGCCTCAGTTTATGTTTGGACTTGCCATACTTTACCAACTTCCCGGTGGTAAAGCACTAGAATACTATTGTTGTCGAACCCTTTGTATCTTTTATTGAGCCACTCTTCCCATGCTGGAATACTCTGTATTTTAAAAACAAAATGATTTGTCTCAATGGCTTTTTTGCAATCGTTGTAATCGAGATCTTGCTTTCTGATGATTAAAATATTATCGGCATTGGGCTGAAGCAGGGAATCGTTCAGCTGGCATAAATCACCAATATGGTGCGTCGACATTTTGCCATCGAGATAGAACCTAACAGGTAATCCATACCATGGGTCGTAAGGATTCGACCAGTTGCAGTAGATTAAGTTCATCGCGTGGCCCTTGTAATTGTCGTGGATATACTTTGTTATTGCCATTCTGCCTATGCCTGCGGCCTTTTGACTCATGGCCACGATTCCAATGGAATTTACCATAACAAATAGAAATACTACAATAAATTTGAAAATTGCAATTACTTTATTGCGTTTGATTATGCCAATGCACCAAGCATAAGCTGAAAATCATTATTACAGGGAAGAGGTAAATAATGGGAAATAAAAATCGCTCCTCCTTATGTGGTATTATGGAATGGGCAACAATGAACGGCACAATACACCAGAGATAAATATTTTTAGGTGTACGAATCACTAGTACAGCAAAGGCTATGAACAAAAGAATACCTATAAAAACACTTGGGAACTGGATCAGCTTTTCTAAGTAATAATACCAAGGTGACGAGCCAAAATCGGGGGCTCCAACCTTCAAAACTGTTGTGTAAAAATAGTTCCAGGGAGTGAAGACCCATTGGCCATAGAACCATGAATCTACCAAAAAACCCATGGCTATAACAACGATAAAGGCAAAGATCATTTTGGTAATAAAAGTAAATTTGGTTCTATTTACCATTAGCATCCAAAGGCCGAATCCAACGATAAGCAATGCTGCTTGAAAGCGAAAGAGAAAGCTAAAACCTAGAATAATTCCAAGAATGTATGGTTTTGTTGACTCATGCTTTGGATTTAGAAATATGGCCAAGGCCAGTAAAAACGTTAAGCCCGACCATGTCTCCGATGAAAACCTTACGCTAATTACGGGAATGAACCATAGTAGGTAGGATAGGAGATAATAGGCAATTTTTATTTGCTTATTTTCAAATTGGCGCTCTGTTTGACTGATAAAGAGGTGAATGATTAAAAGGGCGAGAATTGCCGTTACCAGTCGTAGTACAAATGATTGGGAGTATGGGTCTGTAATGGTTAAACTACTTAGCCCTTTTAGAATACCTGCACATATAGTAGGTTGCAAAGCAGGCCGAATCATTGCTGTATATTCCCAAGCCAAGGCGTAGGGTGGGGTTGACCTTAACTTCGACCCGGCAAACTCAACTATTTGGTAGTGTTCGTCGGCTTGATAGTAGCCGAGGCTATTGTATGCTGTGGTTATATAAACAATTGCTGCAATGCCAAAAATTACAGTGTATGATTTGATGGTTGCTATACTGAATTTCATCTGTTGCAGCTATGTAGTTAATTGGATGAATGAGGAAGTTAAGACCTCTGTTAATGAGAGGCGATCATTTTATTTGTAAATATAGCAAAACCCTCAACCAAATATCTATCATCTGCCTTTATCATGGTGCTGTTTAACTCTATAAAGAACGATGTTATCGTTACCGAATATGATACCCTTGGCTTACCATTTCCTTTGTTCTAAAACGGTCATACACCTCCTCGTCGAAGGGGTAATCCCAGCAACCTTGGCGGTGGAATAGCCGTCCACCAAAACCAGTTTTGAAGCGGTATAGCCCATACATGGGGTGTGCGGGGTCGGCGTTGCGCGAAACGCCAAACATGTCGTATTCCTTGCAGTGGTTGTTTTTTGCCATTTTAATGGCCTCCCATTGTAGCGCATAGGTTGGCATGTTTTCCCTTCCCTGCGAGGCCGATGCGCCATACAGGTAGGTGGCCCTGCCACCACTCGATGCCCAGAAGAGGCCAGCCAGTGGATCTCCTTTTCGCTCTGCTAGCAGCAGCTTGATGTCTGCCGGTGAGGCGGTATCTTCGGCAGTGGTGGTGAGTACCTGTTTAAAGTAGTCGATATGGTCGAGGACAATACCATTGCGTTTTGCCGTTTCTTCGTAAAGACTATACCACACGGGCAGCTCGTTGAGTCCAGCCTCTCTAATCTTTATATCACGTCGGCTGGCAAGGTTGATGTTGTAGCGTGTTTTTGGCTTCATTTGTCCTAGCAGCTGCTCCTCACTGCGCTCAAGGTCAACCATTATCGTGTTGGATGGTAAGATGTCGGATGGGGATTTTCTGAGATTCCACCTTTTGGTGCCAATATTGATTCGCATTTCTCGCACGCCTACATCAGGAGGCCCTAGCCACTTTCCATTGCTGTCGTATCGGCTATCCTCCTCTACCCAAGGCGACTCCCAATCGAGGTCGTAGCGAATGAGAAAGCAACCTGGGGGTAGGTGTGGGCGTAACTCCTCCGAGAGGTGCTCTAGCCAAATGCCATCTTCTCCCTTAAATGGGAGCATTTCGGGACCATAGGGAACATAGGCTATACAAAAGTCGGCTGCCACATAGCGGAGCATAATGAGCAAATCGCCACTGCGTTTCGATTTTACCTTTATGCTGCTGTCTTTTTTTGTAAAGAAACACTCTAGGTCGAAGGCCTTCGATTTCCAACCAAAATTTTCTTTTAACCGTGCCCAAAAAGCTGTTTGTTGTAGAATGGCCGTTTCGCATAGCCACTCAGTTGCCTTGGGTTCAACATTGAGATGCATTATGAGCTAACGTTGTGCTTCGAAATTATAGTAAGAAGGGGGCGAATCGTTAACCCTTCTATATCGATGAAGCAGATTATGAAATCAATAGAAGCACAAAGTTAACATTTTTGTGGCGTTTTGCAAAGAGTTGTCTTCTGAACCCATGGCGTTGTTCTCCTTGTTATAGTATCGCTTAGCCCTAGTTTTAGCCGCGGGGTTTGAAGATATATGAACCGGATTAAACAGTTTCAATAGTTTTATGAATAAAGAATTCAGCTTGTGTGGCCTCATTACCTTTCAGCTTAGCTCTGACTCTCCTGCTTCGAGGCCTTCTTGCTCCCTCTATACATCTCAAACTTGTGAAGCTTGCACTCAATGGGACCATTGTAGAGCCATATCTTACGCGATGGACGCAACCCAATAAACTTTATAGCATCGAGGTTGCCGCTCAAAACCCAGGCATCGCATCCGTTGTAGTGCTGCTTAAAGTGGTCGCCAATGGCCTTGTAAAGGTCAATCATATCCTCCTTCTCCTCGAGCCGTTCGCCGTAGGGTGGGTTCATCACCAGGTGAGCATTGTCGAGACCCGGGCTTGTTTCGAAGAAGTCAGTATGCTCAATGGTAACAATATCTTCTACCCCAGCCCGCTTTGCATTATCGCGAGCAATTCTAACAGATTGGCTATCGATGTCGAAACCCATAATCTTGCCATCGTAGGGAACAATCTTTGCGTTGGCCTCTCGCTTAATTTCCTCCCAGAGGGAGGCATCAAAATCCTTCCAATTTTCGAAGGTAAAGTGCCGAAAACTCCCAGCAGGAATGTTACGTGCAATCAACGCAGCCTCAATGGGAATGGTTCCGGAGCCGCACATGGGGTCGATAAACGGACGGCTCGTGTCCCACCCCGAAAGCATAATAATTCCGGCAGCCATTACCTCGCTAAGCGGAGCAGCATTCTGCTCGGTTTTGTAACCACGCTTGCCCAGCGACTTACCACTACTGTCGAGTGAGATGGATACGGAGGTATCGGCAATATGCACGTTGACGCGAAGGCTTGGATTTTCAATATCAACGTTTGGACGAACGCCAAACTCATCGCGGAACTGGTCTACAATGGCATCCTTGGTCTTTAGCGCAATATACTGCGAGTGGGTAAACACATCGCTAAAGGTGATGCCGTCGATGGCTAACGTATCGTCAACGGTCATATACTGCGACCAATCGATGCCGCGCACCTTTTGGTAGAGCTGCTCCTCGTTGTTTGCGTTAAATGAGGCAATGGGCTTCAGAATTTTAATGGCAGTGCGCAGTAGCAGGTTGCTTTTATACAGGAGCTCGCTGTTTCCCTTATACTTAACCGCACGGGTCAAAATTTTAATGTCGCTGGCACCAAGCTCGCGAAGCTCGCCAGCCAGAATCTCCTCAAAGCCAAATAGCGTTTTGGCTACAATCTCAAACTTTTCCAATATCCCTATTTCTAACGTAAATAATCAAAAAAAACATAGTTCCCCAGAATACAGCCATCATATTATATATTTAATACCATTGGCTTACAGAGAGATTATGAGTGCACAAAGGTAGCAATAGTTCTCAGAAGAATTAGGACCACCGAAATGGGTATTGGAAATCAGAAACCGTTTCAACGGTTTTCTAGCGTAACCAAACACTGGACAGCCCGGCGCAGGGAAGGCCGCAGCCAATCCGCTGAAAGCCCTGTCTGCAATGACAATAAGCCTAAACATAAACCTGTTGTGAATTTTAGAAGTTGCCACTATCCAACCCATCTCTATAACAATAACAAGATTAAATGGCATTTCCTCGCCAGCGGGTGTGAGGAAATTTAAATTACCAGACCCGTAATTTAAGTTATTTGCCGTTTTCTTAAATAAGGACTATCTTTGTTAAAACTAATAAAGGAGATGAAAAGCTTCATAGCTGGAAACTACGTAAGTCAAGGCTACTATAAAAGTTTCCTACCGACGAGCATCAATAGGCAGTGGCAGATAGAAAACATGGAGGTGTTCCATTTACTCAGTCAGGCCGACCGAGAGCTGGGCAGATTGGATATGTACTCTAAGTATATTCCAAATTTGGAGCTATTCATAAGCATGCACGTTATAAAGGAGGCAACCCAAAGTAGCAGGATAGAAGGGACAAGGACAAACATGGAAGAGGCTCTTTTAGACAAGGAAGATGTGCCACTTGACAAAAGAGATGATTGGGAGGAGGTTCAAAACTACATACAGGCCATGGATGCAGCTATAGCCGCAATGCAGGATTTGCCCTTTTCGTCAAAGCTTATACGGAAAACCCATGAAACGCTGATGCAAGGGGTTCGGGGTAAGAACAAGCAGCCGGGGGAGTTTAGAACTAGCCAGAATTGGATAGGAGGAGCAACAATTAATGATGCTACGTTTATTCCACCACCACACACCTCCGTTCCTGACCTCATGAGCGATATAGAACTATTTACTCACAATGAAAGTATACTGCTCCCTGACCTGCTTAAAATTGCGCTCATACACTACCAATTTGAAACAGTTCACCCCTTCTTAGATGGAAATGGTAGAATCGGAAGGTTGCTAATCACCCTTTACTTAGTAAATAAAGGTATCTTAAAAAGACCTATTCTCTATTTGTCGGATTTCTTCGAAAGAAACAGAGGGTTGTACTACGATAACTTAATGACAGTTAGGGTCAAGAATAACTTGGATCAATGGTTTAAGTTCTTTTTGGTTGGTGTTATTGAGACGTCCCAAAAGGGTATACAAACATTTGATGGCATACTGCAGCTGGAAAAGCAGGTTACAGTTCAGCTACAAACCCTTGGAAGCAGAGCTGCCAATGCCCAAAAAGTGGTGAACTATCTCTACCAAAGACCAATGATAAATGCAGAAAAAGTTAGCGAGATTGCAGCAATTTCAGCACCTTCGGCATACAAACTAATTGAAGAACTTGAAAAGTTAAATATTCTGAAGGAGATTACCGGCGGCCAAAGGAAAAGAGTATACATATTCGAGGATTACCTCAATATTTTCAAGTAAATACCGTCCGCCTTTAGAAGACCTTCCTGCCTAAAATTCTAATGGGCGCTTGGCTGCCGAAGGAAGAGGGGAATGGGGACTAATACGCGGAATAGGCCGTTGGCCTAGCGAGCGAGGGAGTTCACCCCGTTCTCTTCTTCTATAAGTAGTAACTTAAAAACAGTAAGGCAAATCTAAAGGCGAGCTCGTTTTATTTTTTATTCCAATAGGAACAATCAAAGTTTAATACAACCAAAGAATCTGGGTTATTCTTCTTATATATATTGTATTTCGACTCGTCTTTAATTTTAACAATATAGTCACCTTTATTCAAGTAATTTTCTGGATGAGAAATAACTGCAGCTGGGAAAACATAAAGCATATCGTTATCTTTGAGTTTGAATGTGAAAGTTCCCTTATTTTGATAATTTAAAAAACAACTATCAATCATCCCACTAAACGATGAATGCATATACTCAAGACAAATTTGCTTATTTAACTGAATAGAGTCCTTTTTCTTACAAAAGAAAATACCGAATGCAATAATTACTAGAATTAAAAACAAATATATGAACCCACGATTTTTTTTTCTACCACCCATGATTGATTATTTTTTTAAAGGAAAAAGTAATTGGGTTGATGTCTTAAAGCCACCCGCTCGCGCGGACATGCTGTCCGTGCGTACCAGCCCTACCCAAGAGCAAATGTAGCAAAAACCTAGTAGCACTTTGGCAAAAAAGCGGCCTTGGCAAATGAGAATAGCATTGAACAGGACGTCTCGTCCGGCTGCAGCAACGGCGGTTACACTGTTATGAGCTCCTGTGGTATGACTACTACTTCTAGCAATCCCTCCTGGTCGGCATAGTTGGGTGCCGAAGAGAAGCGATACTCCTCGGGATGCTCCACCACCATTTCCGTAACGGGGTTATTGTGGATATAGGCCAGCTTCTCGTAGATAAAACTTGTTGCTAAAAACCTCCTCGGCGTGGTTGCCGTCCTGCCACACCTTATACTGCTGGTTGCGCGCCAAATGGGCGCATGCCTGCTGCAGGTATGGCAGCAACACTCCCTTCGGGCTTTCGGGCTCCTCCATAATTAGGCGCACGACCCTGCCTGGAGGTGTGGGTTTTGAAGTCGCGGAGGAAATCGGGCAGACCGCCCTTGCCCTCGGCCCGGCAGAGGAGGTGCAGGTGGCTGGACATAAGGCACCAGGCAAATATTACCAGCTCCTTGTACTGCTGCAGTAGCGCAGCGACTCTACGATGGCCAGCTTCTGGTTGAGCCGGGTAAAAATATCGACCCACCCAACGGTGGTGAGGGTTACAAAGTAGGCTGCGTTCACATCCCCAGCCCTATACCTATCGGACATGGCAGTGGCTTTTTCCAAAGTTACTGCTTTTTCTCTTGGCCAGCTTAGCGTATGGGCAACATGCCCATGTCACCGCTTTGTGCTCTGCACACAGCAGCGGTTATGTAACCCTGTAGCTAAACGCCAGCTTTGCTGCGCTTGCAATGGTTTGCAGCGCACGGACAACATGTCTACGCGAACTGGGAAATCAACACTAGGTTTTATTTGGATAGGCCTATCTAAGATGTCTCCACGCTAGCGGGGGCGAGATTGTGAACTATTTAGCCCCATACCAATTCGTAGGTAAATCGATCCATTCCTCTCCTTTTATTATTGGCATGAGATAGGTTTGAAGAATATCAACCGTATAATCCAACAGTTGTTCTAATTGCTCATCGAAACTACCCTCAAAACTATTCAACCACAAATATTTAATTTCATCTAGGTGAATAAATCTCATGTAATCACTTATAAATAAATTAGATGTTAGCGATTCCATGCTAAATGAAAAATTATTGATTATTTCATCTCCACCTGCCCCTCCTTTATGCATATAGAGTATTTTAAAACTTCTTTGGAGTATAATATTTGAAAAAATTATTTCTAAATCGTTATTCCCAGAATAACGATTCGTGCAATTATAATTAATCGAAGTTATCCCATATCCAAATTGAGTTAAAAATTCAAATTTCTCTCTAAGAAATTTCTCTATATAACCATATAGTACCAAGTCGTCCATCTCCTTTACATTCAATTGAATATATCTAAACACTCCATGTCATAAAAGTGGCTATCATGTGTTTTGCCCCGCTCGCGCGGACATGCTGTCCGTGCGTATCAGCCCTACCCTAGAGCAAATGTAGCAAAAACCCTGTAGCCTTTTGGCAAAAAAAGCGGCCCTGGCAAAAGTAAATAACGTTGATTAGGAACCGTCGAATTGGCCGGTCAAGCTGTTCCGTCCGGCTGCTGCAGCGGTTAATTGTTGCTATTGGCTAGTATGCAGTATGGGCAACATGCCCATGCCACCGCTTTGTGCTCTAGGCACAGCTGCGGCTATACAACACTGTAGCTAAACGCCAGCTTTGCTGCGTTTGCAATGGCTTGCAGCGCACGGACAGCATGTCCGCGCGAGCGGAAGGCTGGGCATAAGGCACCAGGCAAATATTACCAGCTCCTTGTGCTGCTGGCAGTAGCGCAGCGACTCTACAATGGCCAGCTTCTGGTTGAGCCGGGTAAAAATATCGACCCACCCAACGGTGGTGAGGGTTACAAAGTAGGCTGCGTTCACATCCCCAGCCCTATACCTATCGGACATGGCAGTGGCTTTTTCCAAAGTTACTGCTTTTTCGCTTGGCTAGCTTAGCGTATGGGCAACATGCCCATGCCACCGCTTTGTGCTCTAGGCACAGCTGCGGTTATGCAACCCTGTAGCTAAATGCCAGCTTTGCTGCGCTTGCAATGGCTTGCAGCGCACGGACAGCATGTCCGCGCTAGCTGGGGTGTGCACCCGGGCCTCGTTGGTCAGCTTCCCAACGTCGATGCCTACAGCTTCTTTAATTTTCATACCTTTGCTTTTAGGAGTAAAACAGTAAGCAGCGGCGCTAAAACCTTTAGAAGGCCTTCCTGCCTAAAATTCTAACGGGCGCTTGGCTGCCGAAGGAAGAGGGGAATGGGGACTAATACGCGGAATAGGCCGTTGGCCTAGCGAGCGTGGGAGTTCACCCCGTTCTCTTCTTCTAAAAATAGTAACTTAAAAACAGTAGGCAAATCTAAAGGCCAGCGGGAGAACAAGACAACTAAAACCCTGCCTTTTCGGCTAGCCGTTTTACCCATGAATAGTCTGTGCTACCCCAGTAAACATCCATGTTGGATTATCCCACTTGTTTGTAAAAAGTTGCTCTATTAGTAATGGCTTTATTTTATCAAAATCGTTTAGCGGAAAGTATATCGGTACCTTACCATTATTTGCTTCCTGATGGTACATATCCAACATAAGGTTATACTTATGCCTTACCCAATGCTCCATCTCAGACACCCACGAAATTTTATGCCTATCTGGAATGTCCTTTTCGTTATAGAAATTATAATCATTCTGCTCTCTGAATAGTAAACTATATTTAATAGAATAATTCACTAATTTGTCAAATTCAAGGAAATTACCACTTAAAATCCAACTATAGTAATTATCTAAAAACTGTATATTGAATTTTAAATTGTCTTTATGATAATAATTGTGAGGAGTTGATAACCCTATATAAGAATACAAAATAAACAAACTAAGAAAAGCATCTTCTCACCTTGAACAATTTTTAAAGTAATTATATAGTTATCACGATTATACATCTCTGTGTTTATAATTATACTAACATGCTGATTGTATAAGCAACAATATAGTTCGCCTTCATAGTTTTCAACAATAAGATTGTACTTATCTATTAACTTTGAAAAGTTTGCTTTAACTATCTCACTAAATACAGCCATATTTACTTTTCAATTGTCCAATAATTTTCCTTTTTTACAAAATGGTAAGTGGATTTAATTCATTTATCTCGTCCATAAATGCACCTTTTAAATCAATTATTCTTGTATCGTTAGGGTCGACCAAAATAATTACATTGTATTTATCAGGATTATTTAATATGTCCTGAATTTGTGGTTTATTGAAATCATTCCACCATACTTTCCCTGGGGTTTTAATAGTTTTGTCAGGTATGTTCAGAAGGTGAATTCTCCTTTTTGTACTGCTAATATTTTCAACTGCTTCATAGTACTTCATCATTTTTAATTCATCGAGAACCTGCTTTGTGGTAATATAACCGAGGTTATATGGATCATTATACTTTCCAAGAATGATGTTAATTTTCCCTTCAACCAAAGGTATTGTTTTTCCACCAATAGTGATTGAGTTGGATCCAAAACCGTGTATCAATTTTAGGTTATCAAAAACAGCGTTGTATTCAGCATCTGTGCCATTTTGAATGTAGCGTCCAATTAAATTGCCGTTAGCATCGGTTATTTCGTCAATGTAATAACCTAAAAATGGTTTATCGGTGGCTTTAAGATCGGCAAATAATAGTTCTCCAGATATTTTGTCATACTTAATAAGGAAACGACCATCGGCAGATACTTTTTCGACAATATTATCGCCTTGTGCTGTCCAAAATGTTCTAGCTCGCCCCGCTCGCGCGGACATGCTGTCCGTGCGTACCAGCCCTGCCCAAGAGCAAATATAGCAAAAACCCTGTAGCCTTTTGGCAAAATAGCGGCCCTGGCAAATGAGAATAGCATTGAACAGGACGTCTCGTCCGGCTGCAGCAACGGCGGTTACACCGTTATGAGCTCCTGTGGTATAACTACTACTTCTAGCAATCCCTCCTGGTCGGCATAGTTGGGTGCCGAAGAGAAGCGATACTCCTCGGGATGCTCCACCACCATTTCCGTAACGGGGTTATTGTGGATATAGGCCAGCTTCTCGTAGATAAACTTGTTGCTAAAAACCTCCTCGGCATGGTTGCCATCCTGCCACACCTTATACTGCTGGTTGCGCACCAAATGGGAGCATGCCTGCTGCAGGTATGGCAGCAGCCACTCCCTTCGGCTTTCGGGCTCCTCCATAATTAGGCGCACGGCCTGCCTGGAGGTGTGGGTTTTGAAGTCGCGGAGGAAATCGGGCAGACCGCCCTTGCCCTCGGCCCGGCAGAGGAGGTGCAGGTGGCTTGGCATAAGGCACCAGGCAAATATTACCAGCTCCTTGTGCTGCTGGCAGTAGCGCAGCGACTCTACAATGGCCAGCTTCTGGTTGAGCCGGGTAAAAATATCGACCCACCCAACGGTGGTGAGGGTTACAAAGTAGGCTGCGTTCACATCCCCAGCCCTATACCTATCGGACATGGCAGTGGCTTTTTCCAAAGTTACTGCTTTTTTCCTTCGCTTGGCCAGCTTAGCGTATGGGCAACATGCCCATGCCACAGCTTTGTGCTCTAGGCACAGCTGCGGTTATGCAACACTGTAGCTAAACGCCAACTTTGCTGCGCTTGCAATGGCTTGCAGCGCACGGACAGCATGTCCGCGCGAGCTGGAGCTGGTAAAGGTTGTTAACCCGTTTGTGTAAGCTACGCTACTATTTACCAAGCTTAACCCCCTTCTTTTCCAGGTAATCCATAACATCCCGTGGCAATGAGTCTATCTTCCTGTACATCACATATTGCTGATTGCTATTGTAATAGAGATTCATCAGCGTGTCTTTGCCCTGGGTGAAAATATTAAACTCTGCACAGCTATTGTCTATGTCTGTTTTTATTGTCCCTTCATCTGTAAAATCGCTGGAATCTATTTCAAAGTAATACGTGCCACTTGATTTTAAACTATCCAGACTTGGTAAATCGCAGGTGTTGTAAAAACCAAAATTAGTTTTATAACTTTCAATCTGAGAAGTCTTTTCGTAAAACCAAATCCAAATTACCAATTCGCCAGTGTAATATTTATAAATAGTTTCTTCTTCTGAAGTACTGTCATGGCTTTCCTGTAATTCATTCTTTTCTTGTATCCAAAATCCCTCAATATTATTTTTATGAATAACTTGGCCACATAAAATGAAGGGAAAAACAATTAAAATAAAGGTTAAATATTTTTTCATTTTAAGCTGCTTTTTAATTGATTTGCATAATTCTCTCTTCCTTTCAAACCTTCTCCCTTGCTATTAATTTTTAAGGTTATTGCCTTAATATTGTCATCGTCTGCAAGTTTGTTTAAATTATTCGTATTCCAAAACCACATAGCTGATAAAATAAATAGTTCTTTATCATCGTCAATTACTTTCGGATTAGCAACCACATCTTTGTATTTATCTTTGTAATTGGTTTTAAGCCATGTGTCAAATGCCTGATACGTTTTCTTCCAGGTTAATTGTACAGCTCCATGTCCACGGTATTTATACCCATCCTCACTGGCACTGTTTCCGTTTCCGCCTTCACATTGATATACATAACTGAAAAATTTCTTCGCCAATGCATCGCCTTTTATTGGATTTGCCGTAGCACATACATATTCGGTTGGCACTGCTACACAATTCTTGCTTGTAGAATCGCATGTCAAAGCTGTCCATTTTAATTTTTTATTGCCTTTGACCGCTGCATTTAAAGACGTATCACAATTTGTTCCAAACGGTGGTTCTGCCCATGTTTTCCCCCGCTCGCGCGGACATGCTGTCCGTGCGTACCAGCCCTACCCAAGAGCAAATGTAGCAAAAACCTAGTAGCACTTTGGCAAAAAAGCGGCCTTGGCAAATGAGAATAGCATTGAACAGGACGTCTCGTCCGGCTGCAGCAACGGCGGTTACACCGTTATGAGCTCCTGTGGTATGACTACTACTTCTAGCAATCCCTCCTGGTCGGCATAGTTGGGTGCCGAAGAGAAGCGATACTCCTCGGGGTGCTCCACCACCATTTCCGTAACGGGATTATTGTGGATATAGGCCAGCTTCTCGTAGATAAACTTGTTGCTAAAAACCTCCTCAGCATGGTTGCTGTCCTGCCACACCTTATACTGCTGGTTGCGCGCCAAATGGGCGCATGCCTGCTGCAGGTATGGCAGCAGCCACTCCCTTCGGCTTTCGGGCTCCTCCATAATTAGGCGCACGGCCTGCCTGGAGGTGTGGGTTTTGAAGTCGCGGAGGAAATCGGGCAGACCGCCCTTGCCCTCGGCCCGGCAGAGGAGGTGCAGGTGGCTTGGCATAAGGCACCAGGCAAATATTACCAGCTCCTTGTGCTGCTGGCAGTAGCGCAGCGACTCTACAATGGCCAGTTTCTGGTTGAGCCGGGTAAAAATATCGACCCACCCAACGGTGGTGAGGGTTACAAAGTAGGCTGCGTTCACATCCCCAGCCCTATACCTATCGGACATGGCAGTGGCTTTTTCCAAAGTTACTGTTTTTTCTCTTGGCTAGCTTAGCGTATGGGCAGCATGCCCATGCCACCTTATTGCTCTTTTGGCATAGCTGCAGTTATGCTACCTTACTGCTAAGTGCCAGCTTTGCTGCATTGGCAATGGTTTGCAGTTCACGGACAGCATGTCCGCGCAATCGGAGTCATCAGTGGTTCACTTGCGTTCGTCTCCGTTATTCACACCTGACGCTTTGCAGCGCCTTTTCCCTAACCGTTCAACACCCTGGATTTTGGCCAGAGCACCGTAGGGCGGTTTGCAACCTCTGCCTGCACAGCGATTGCGAAGGATCATCCGCCAGCTGGCGAACCCCTTTATCTTTTATACAGCATGTAAAAGAACTCCATGTTATTGCTAAATTTCGCCCTTCTTACTTCAGGACACACTCCGCGCGAGCGGGGGATTCTCGTGAGCGGGGCTGTGAAAGATTACTCTTTACGCATAGCAAAATAGGAGTTAATGGGGGAATTTTAAAACCAATATCGAATCAGGGTAATTCTTCTTATAAATAATGTATTCAGACTTTCCAGCCTCCTTTACTATCGAATCCCCTTTTTCTAAAAAAGAATTACCATAATACCACATAGTATATACAGAACTGTCATTATCAAATAAAAATATATCTAATTTCATCTTGTAATTTCTTTTTACTTCACGAATTACTCCTTTGAAGTCCATATTTCTATACTTATTACAAATCATTTTTTGATTTGTAATATCTCGTTTTTGATTTGTAATAACATAATATATCCAGAACAACATAACCCCCAGCAATAAAAAACTTATAAGGATTTTTATTGATCTAAAAATCGGACTAGTTTGTTTTTCAGAATCTCGTCTCTCTGATTTTCTTATTATTTGCATAATTCTTTAATTTCAAATTTGCAACAACAATTATTAAATCCAGTCTTAATATCATTTTCGCTGCATTATTCTTTGGTAACGGGAAAAGCAAATCCGTACAGGTGTTTAATTTACCTCCAGAAGAGTTTAGTATCATTTTAAGCAATTCGTCAATAAATTTTTCTGTGCCATTATATCCGGCCACTAATCCGATTGAAATACCTTTAAATGAAACAGTATTATCTTCTGAATAACTATTCCAATTTGTAGCACCCACATTAGCAGCACCGATTACAATTTCGTCACCTCTACCACCTAAATCATCAGGTTTTGGGAATTTACCAGTTTTAAAATCAACAACTTTTTGATATTTTCCAGTTATAATGCCAGAAGAAACCAGACTTATATTTAAACCATATCCCTTCATTGTATAGTAATACTCGCAATAACCAAAACCGCGCATATAGCCACTCATAATTCCTGAGCCCCGTCCTTTCCCAATAATCAATGATGATTCTCCAAATATTCCAATAAAGTCATCGTTTTTGTAATATGTGTTTCCTGTTGGAAGTTTTCCTTCACCTTCATACAATTTCACATCAACAGGGAAATAGGCATCAAAATACTTAGATTTGGTTTTTGGTACAAAATACAATGATTCATTACGTGCCATAATGCCAACATACTTATTATTAACATACTTATTAATAGTATAATAAACACGTACTCCTCCATATTTTGCATTTGGATTATGTTTCAAAGAAGCAACAGGATTCCCTGCTGGTAAATCAAAGCCCAAAGTCACCGTTTCATTCCAGTGATTAGTGAAATTGTTTTGTAAGGTCCAATAAGTTAATCTTCGCATTTCATAATAATCTTGATTATGATATGCAATTAGAAATTTTTCTGAAATCATAGGACTATAAATCTCTAGAATCCATTCTATTTCCTCATCTTTTGATATACTCGCCCCATCCCCCTCATCATCCAGCAATCCGGTAGTTAGCTCGGGGTTGTGGATTAGGTCGCCCGCTCGCGCGGACATGCTGTCCGTGCGTACCAGCCCTGCCCAAGAGCAAATATAGCAAAAACCTAGTAGCCATTTGGCAAAAAAGCGGCTTTGGCACAAATAAATAACGTTGATTAGGAACCGTCGAAATAGCCGGTCAAGCTGTTCCGTCCGGCTGCAGCGGCGGTGGCAAAGGCGGTTATGCCGTTATGAGCTCCTGTGGTTCTATAACAAAATGTGGTTAAGGTTAAATACCAAGGATTCCCTGATGCCAAACTTCGAGTTTCTGGCATGGGGAGCATAATCTCCACTCATTTTTTCCTATCTTTCCCATCAAATTACAATTGGAATTGCTATGGTTAAAAGGTTATTTCTTTTGGCAGTGCTAATCCTCTCAATAGGAGGAATTCAAGCACAGGAGATTTCGAAAAATGTACAGCGGGCCGATAGGATTTTTGAGGATGGAAACTACGACAAGGCGCTTGACCAATATTTACGGGTAGCCTCCGACGAGGTTGTTACGGCTCATATTGCCCGGCAAATTGGCAGCTGTTACCGCTTTCAAGGCAATATGCCTCAAGCCGAAATCTGGTATGAAAAGGCGCTACAGCAACCCGATCATAGCTCTGGCGACTACCTCCTGTTGGGATATGCCCAAAAGGCTAACGGAAAGGTGGAGCTGGCTGCCGCTACGCTAAATAAGCTCTATGCACTCGACATGCTCCCAAATCTGGCTCAACAACCTGGCGGTGGCTCGTCGTTTGATGCCTTGCTGCGGGAGGGTTTCCTCAGCCTAAATGTTGTTTCGGTAAGCATTAATAGCCCGGAGTCGGACTTTTCGCCAACCATCTATCGCGATGCAGTGGTGTTTGCTACTTCTCGCTTCGACCGCGAGCTGGCCAATCTCGACCGTCAAATTAATCCACAGCAACACCTGAGCCTTTACACCGCGCGCCTAAGCAATAGCGGGGAGTTGGGAGCACCTTTCGTTTTTTCCAACGATCTGCTCAGCCGCTACTATACCGGCCCCATTGCCTTTTCCCCATCGGGCGATACGGCCTACTTCGTGAGAAAAAAGTATCTAAAGGCTCGCCGTGGCGACGAGAAGCAGATGGCGGAAAACAACCTTAAGATACACCGCGCCATATATAACCATGGGGAGTGGATTGACCAGGGACCATTACCATTCTGCACCGACAGCTACTCCGTTGGCGATCCAGCTGTGAGCCCCGATGGGAAACGGCTTTACTTTACATCCGACATGCCAGGTGGAATGGGAGGTGCCGACCTCTACTACCGTGATATTCGGCTTGGTGGATCCTTTGGCGATGCCGTAAATCTTGGCGCCAAGATCAATACGGCCGGCAACGAAATGTGCCCCTTTGTGGCTAAAGATGGAACGCTCTTCTTTGCCTCCGACGGCCTTCCCGGCTTTGGCAACCTCGACCTCTTTGCTGCCTACCCTACCGCCAACGGGTTCGACTATGTTACCAACCTTGGCTATCCGGTGAACGGAGCCTACGACGATTTTGGTCTAACGCTATCGGCTAATGGTACCATAGCATTCTTCTCCTCCAACCGTCCCGGTGGAATGGGCGATGACGACATCTATAAAATCGAGGTAAAAAAGATTGTGGTTACCCACACGTTGGATGGACAGGTTATTGACGACAAGGGTGCGCCGGTAGTCTCTGCAACCGTAAAAGTTATGGATGGCGATAAGGTGGTGAACACCCTCTCGACCGATGCGGCTGGAAAGTTTGCCGCTAAGCTGGATGATGGCCTCAAAGTTTCACTTCGTGCTGAACGAACTGATTACTTTCCGACCTCTGCGGAGGTAAATACCTTTGGGCTTGGACTTAAGCCAACAACTATTCCTGTTAAAATTACCATGACGCGCGATATTGGCTATACTCTTACGGCCACTATCCTTTCTATGGACAACAATTCTCCGGTAATGGGAGCAAGGGCCATTGCTTTTCCTCCCGATACCACCAAGGCATTGGTTGGCAGTGCCGACCAGCTGGGGCGTGTTCGCCTTAAGCTCGACAAAGATACCGACTACCGAGTTCGTGTTGAAAAGGAGGGTTTCATAAGCAAGTGGTTTACTCTTTCCACTAAGGGACGTGAGCGTGGTGACCTGAACCTTAGCACAATGTTCGATACCCGACTACAGCCCAATGTAAAACCTGGCCTTTCAGGTAGGGTTACCGATGCCAAAACAAGTCTGCCACTGGGAAATGTGGTGGTTACACTTACCTGCGACAAGCTCCCACAGCCCCTTCGCATAGCTACCGACAACTCAGGCCAGTTCAACAGAACAGATTTGCCGGAGGGTGTTTACGCGGTAAAGTTGGAGAAGGATGGCTACTCACCAATGCAGATTAGCCTAACACTGGGCAGTACTCCATTTAACGTTAACTCCCAGTATAGCCTAGCACTTCAGCCGGCCAACGGATCGTTCACCGCCGTAGGATTGGTTACCAACAAGGATGACGGCACGCCAATCAAGGAGGTGGTTGTTACCCTGCTCGACAAGGCCACCAACGAGAAGGTTCAGAACAAAACCGACGACTTTGGCAGCTTCGACTTTAGGCTAGATGCTAACCATATTTATATTTTAAAGTTGGAGAAGGAGAAGTTCTTTGCTAAAACGCTAATGATTTCAACGCAAGGAGTTCCTGCTGGTATGTTCAATTTAAATACCGCTTACGACCTTAAGATGGAGCCCATTGTGATGAATAAAGCCATTGAGATTCCAAATATCTACTACGATTTGGGCAAGTGGGACATCAAGCCGGAGTCGGCAACAGAGCTCGACAAGTTGGTTACGCTGTTGGAGGAAAATCCTACCATCCGTATTGAGCTTAGCTCGCACACCGATGCACGTGGCAGCTCGCAGCAAAATATGGTGCTTTCGCAGAAACGTGCACAATCTGCCGTGGACTATATTGTTTCCAAAGGTATTGCCGGTTCGCGCATTGTGGCCAAAGGGTATGGCGACACCATGATTAAGAATCGTTGTAACAAGGGTGTTCAGTGCACCGAGGCTGAGCATGCCGTAAATAGGCGAACGGAGATTAAGGTGATAAGCTACTAGACAAAGGGGGATTACCCCCTTTTGTTTAGTGGATGCTTACTTCGCACTTTAGCATTTACTTCCGTATTGATTACCTTTGTAGCCAAATTGCGTCTATAAAATAAGGCAATAAGTTGCTTTTCAACTAGGTTATAAAATAGCGAAAATGAATCTTCTCAATAAAAAAATATTAGTAACCGGAGCCGATGGTTTTATTGGAAGCCATCTCACCGAAATGCTCGTTGACTCTGGTTTTCAGGTAAGAGCATTTGTTTACTACAACTCCTTTAACTCTTGGGGCTGGCTCGACACCTTTCCCAAGAGCAAGTTGGATAAGATTGAAATATTTGCGGGCGATATCCGTGACCCAAATGGCGTGCGAAATGCCATGAAGGATGTTGATGTAGTCTTTCATCTGGCCGCACTCATTGCCATTCCGTTTAGCTACCACTCTCCCGACAGCTACGTAGACACCAACATCAAGGGTACGCTCAACATTTTACAGGCGGCTCGCGACCTCAACGTGGAGCGCGTGCTGGTAACCTCTACCTCGGAGGTGTATGGTACGGCCCAATATGTACCAATCGACGAGAAGCATCCACGGCAGCCGCAATCGCCATACTCTGCCACTAAAATTGGTGCCGATAGCATTGCTGAATCATTCTACCGCAGCTTTGGATTACCCGTTACCATTGTGCGTCCGTTCAATACCTATGGACCTCGTCAGTCGGCTAGAGCCGTAATACCAACAATTATTACGCAGTTGCTGGCCGGAAAGCAGGAAATTAAGTTGGGTGCCCTCACCCCAACTCGCGACCTGCTCTACGTGAAGGACACCGCCCGAGGATTTATTGAAATTGCCAAGTGCGACAAGCTCATTGGTGAGGATGTAAACATTGCCACCGAAACGGAGATCTCCATCGGCGACTTGGCACAGATGATTATCGATAAGATAAATCCAGCGGCCCATATTGTTTCCGATGAGCAGCGGTTACGACCTGCGCTTAGCGAGGTGGAGCGTCTGCATGGAAGCCGACAGAAGCTAAGTCAACTTACCAATTGGGAACCGCAGCTTACCTTTGAACAGGGGGTTTTGCAAACAATTGAGTGGTTCAAAAATCCGCTTAATCAAGCCCGATATAAAGCCGATATTTACAATGTGTAAAAGAGCAGTTATTCTGGCCGGAGGGAAGGGGACTCGGCTTAAACCGTACACCGTTGTTCTCCCAAAGCCACTTATGCCCATTGGCGATTTCCCCATTCTTGAGGTGGTAATTCGTCAGCTGGCAAAAAACGAGTTTGGCCACGTCACCATTACGGTAAACCATCAGGCCGAAATTATCAAGGCCTTCTGTGGTGATGGCTCCCGGTGGGGCATCAAGGTCGATTACTCGCTGGAAAGTAAGCCGTTGAGCACCATGGGGCCGCTAAAGCTGATAAAGGACCTTCCGGAAAACTTTCTGGTAATGAATGGAGATATTCTTACCGACCTCTCCTTTGCCGATTTCTATAATGCCCATCTAACAGAAAACAACCTCTTTTCTATTTCCTCTTACCAAAGAACAGAGGTTAGCGAGTATGGCGTGCTAGAAGTCGACAGCAGCAATAGACTTACCGGATTTAAGGAAAAACCGCACAACCACTACCTTGTGAGTATGGGAATATACATGCTCAACCGTCGTATTCTCGATTTTATTCCTGAGGATACCTTTTTTGGCTTCGACATGCTCATGCACGACCTTCTCAGCAAAGGCGAAAAGGTTGCTGTAAAACCATACGATGGCTACTGGTTGGACATTGGTCGCCCCGACGATTACATGCAGGCCATTGAGGAGTTCGATGCCAATAAGGATAAATTTTTGTAGCATGAAGGGACGAATACTGGTAACCGGAAGCAGCGGCTTTATTGGAACAAACTTACTAATACGACTTAAAGCCAACAACTACGAGGTGTTTACCTTCGACATGGAAGATGGCGACATTGCCACCGCCGAATTTAGCTACGAGAAGCTGGACCACGTTATTCATCTAGCATCAAGAACCTACGTTCCTGCCAGTTGGGAAAACCCCCTCGATTTCTACCGAACTAACGCTTCGGGCACAACCAACATTCTTGACCTTTGCCGTAAGCAGGGTTGCTCACTAACCTATGTAAGCAGCTACGTGTACGGGACACCACAATATCTCCCAGTTGACGAAAATCATCCAGTTGCTCCAGTAAGCCCATATAACCACAGTAAGTTAGTTGCTGAAGATATTTGTCGATTTTATTCAGAACAGTTTGGTGTTCCGGTTACCATTCTTAGACCGGTTAATATTTTTGGTCCGGGTCAGAACCCGAGTTTTCTTATTCCTTTTATTATTGAGCAGGTTCTTAACCCAGAAGTAAATACCATAGAGGTAATGGATTTACGGCCTAAGCGCGACTTCCTCTACATCGATGATTTTATGGATGTGCTAGTTGGCACCATTGGACGAAAAAACTATGGTATGTATAATGTGGGCAGTGGATACTCCGTAAGCGTGGAGGAGATCATTAAAACCGTTCTTGACATCTCTGGAATAGATAAACCTTACCTAGCCAAAAATATTGAACGAAAAAATGAGGTGTGGGATGTTTATGTTAGCCTTGCTAAGGCAACTGCCGAGTTAGGCTGGAAACCAAGAACCACATTTGCCGAAGGAATTGAAAAGATAATTAATACGCTCAGATAATGGCTATGCTAAGCCCGGGAAGCAAAATACTTTACATCAAACCCAACAACTCCTCCTTCATAAGAGCCGATGAGCAGATTCTACAGAAGCATTTTGAGGTTAAGTCAATTTTGCTGAATCAGGCAGGCAAAAAGGCCAGCTTTATCTGGCGGTTGATTCACCTAAAGCTATTTATCCTCTTCAACCTCTGCCGAACAAAGGCTCTAGTTACCTGGTTTGGCGATTACCATTCCGCCTTGATGGTGCTTATGGGTCGAATATTTAGGAAACACACCATTATTTTTGCCGGCGGTCAAGAGGCCATTTGCTACAAGGAGTTGGGAAAGGGCGTTTACCAGAAAAAGTTTAGGGGTTGGTGTGTAAAGTATGCCCTACGCAATGCCACCATGGTGCTGCCCAATCACCAAAGCCTAATATACCATGAGAACTTTTCTACAATCCCGAAAATCCCCATATCGACGGCATCAAGCACTATGTAAAGGGAATAAAAGGGCGCCTGGAGGTGGTCCCCAACGGCATTGACCAGAGTCGCATTCGATTTGATGCCACTGTACAGAAGCAATCGAACCTAGTAATGACGGTTGGCACCATGAATACAACTGCTGACTTTTACAACAAGGGCTACGATCTGTTTATCGAGGTGGCTGGTCGAAACCCTGACTTGGATTTTGTGCTCATCAGCGTTAAAAAAACCTACATGGAGTGGGTGGAAGAGCACTACAAAATTTCCAATATTAAGAATCTAAGGGTTATCCCATCGTTTTGCCCCGACGAGATTTTATCGCACTATTTCAATCTTTCCAAGGTCTACGTGCAGGCCTCCATTACCGAAGGAATGCCCGTAAGCCTCAGTGAAGCCATGCTTTGCGAGTGCATTCCTGTAGGGTCTAACGTAAATGGCATACCCGATGCCATTGGCCCTTGCGGAGTGCTAATCTATAAACGCGATGTAACCGAACTAGAGGTGGCCATTAGAAAAGCCCTTACGATGGATACGGCTAAAAAGGCGAGAGAATTTACGCTTGCCAACTTTACAATGGAGAAGAGGGAGGAGAAGCTAATAAGGTTGCTGCTTGAGTAGTCGCTAACCTCTTCTTAACCGATGGTAAGTATTGTGGTAGAGCTTTATAGGAAAAGAGAGCAGCCAGCTCCTGCCCATTGTTGTGTAAACCCTCTCCCGTAGCGTAAGCTTGCCCTTCAGCAACTCTAACCTTTGGGCGCACTTGTAAAGTTCCTCCTTTTTATTGGTCAGAAAGCAAAGCATAAGTTTCTTTTGAAGGTATTCTAACTTCACCCTGTGCCGAACAGGTTCACTGTAGGTAAAATGCTCCATAAAGAACTCCTTCACCTCCTGCAGTGATTCCAGAAATGTCAGCTGCTTGTGATAGCCCTGATTAGTGGCAGAACCACCCACAATGCGGTAGGTGGCCAGCGGTTCGTCAAGGTATGCCAATTTCGACTTTTGGGCGATGTAGAGCCAAAATGGATAGTCGCCCATGGCAAACCTCCTTTCGCCTATAAATGCTCTGGCCTCGTTGAGCAAATCGCGGCGACACACAACGGTGCAGGTGGCAATGGGATTGCTCACCAACAGCTCTTCAGGTTTCTCAATACAAATTGGCTTTGCTTTAAGTGCACCCTTAATGGTGCGATGCTTCTCCTTGATATTAAAGTTGGAAAAAACCAATCCAACCTCGGGGTTGGCCTCTAAAATTTCAACCTGTTTTTGGAGCTTATCCGGTGAGTTCCAGAAATCGTCACCTTCACAAAAAGCAATATAGCTACCGGTGCACCTATCAAGGGTTGTATAAAAGTTTTCTATCATTCCCAAGTTGTGCTCAGGAAGAAGAAGTGCCAACCGGTTGTTAACCTGCCTCTTAATTAAAAGCAATTTTTCTCTTGATCTGTCGGAAGAATAGTCCTCAGAAGCAACTACTTCAAACTCAAAATTGCATCGTTGATTGAGCGTGCTATTAAGAGACTCTTCAACGAAACACTCATGGTTATATACAAGGGTGCATACACTAGCGAGCATCTTCAATTCGTTTTACCATGTCAAGCAACCCTTTTTGTCTTGGTTTCATTGGTTTTGCCGGTATCCCGGTATAAATAATCCAAGGCTCCAACGATTTGTTTACCAGCGTCATACTTCCCGTGGTTGAACCTTCTCCAAGCGTTACCCTTGGCATTATGATGCTACCTGCACCAACTTGAACGAACCTTTCTAAAGTTACCAATCCTCCAATGACATTAGTGAACTCATCAGGGACCATTGGGCTTATGAGAAAATTGCCACCAAAGTCGTCCGTGGCACTAAATATGGTTGAACGTGGCGATACCCCGGTATAATCAGCCATGCTGATGCCAAATTTACCATAAAGAGCGCAAAAAGCAGCAATGTGGATATTGCTGCCAAGGGTAATTATTCCTGAGAGTATGCAAAAATCATCAATGCGAACATTATTCCCAACCGTAAGGGTTGAGGGGGAATAAATACTGGCCTTTCTGCTGATAAGGACATTACTCCCTACAGCTGCAAGCCCTAGGTTCAGAAGTTCATTTCGGGAGTAAAAGGAATTGGCCATCTCGCTATTTTTTTTGCGATTTAATTATTCGCGAAATCTTATCCACCTTATCCAAAGGTAGCTGAGGGTAGATGGGTAAACACAACACCTGCTTTGCCACCTGCTCGGCCACTGGAAGATTCTCCGCAGATGCAGACGGGAGTCCTCTATAGGTTGGAAACTGGCTGATAAGTGGGTAAAAATACCTGCGACCAAATATGTTATACTGCTTCAGATTTTCGTATACCTCGTCACGGCTGGTTCCAAACTCCTTGTGGTCAATGAGAATAGGGAAGTAGGGGTAGTTGTGCAAAACACCTTCCATGTCGTGCAGAACCCTAATGCCAGGCACATTGGTAAGTAGTTCACGGTAACGTTCCGCAACAACCTTACGCTTTTCAATCGCTTCCTCCACATACTTCAACTGCAGTAGCCCATATGCCGACTGAATCTCATTCATCTTTGCGTTGATTCCTGGAGCGACCACCGTTACCTCATCGGCAAAGCCAAAGTTTTTAAGATAGTCTATGCGCTTCTTCGTTTTTTCATCATGGCAAATAATGGCTCCCCCTTCAATGGTGTTGTATACCTTGGTGGCGTGAAAGCTCAGCACGGAAAGGTCACCAAAGTTCATCACTGATCGACCACCAATTTTCACATGAAAGGCATGGCAAGCATCGTAAATCACCTTCAGCCCATAAGTGTCTGCAATTTTAGCAATATCATCTACCATGCAAGGATTGCCATACACGTGCACCGGAAGAATTGCGGTAGTTTTTGGTGTAATAGCAGCCTCCACCTTCTTAGGATCGAGATTGAAAAAGTTTGGGTCGACATCACAGAAAATGGGCTTAATACCATTCCAATGCAGAGCGTGGGTGGTGGCCACAAAGCTGTATGGCGAGGTAATTACCTCACCCGTGATGCGCAATGTTTGAAGAGCAGTAATTAAGGCCATTGTCCCATTGGAAAAGAGGCTAATGTATGGAACACCTAGAAACTTGGCTAGCTCGCTCTCCAGCGCTTGATGGTATTTTCCATTGTTGGTGAGCCACTTGGTAGTCCAAATATCCTTTAGAAGCTCATGAAATTCCTCAAGTGGTGGCAGTTCGGGCTGTGTTACTAATATGGGCTTTTCCTCTCTACTTTCCATTTCCTGTTTTTTTATAAAGCGACTCTGCGATGAGTTTCAATTCGTTAATGGCATCCAACCGTAAAAGCAAAGAAACTAAAAAATAGGTTACAGCAGCAACTGTGGCCTGGGAAAGCAACATACCCACATCTCCAAATGGAACAACCAACTTTACACTGTATGCCGCTGCAGCCATTACCAAGCTCGATAGTAGGTAGGGTGCAAGATCGAGGAGCTGCTCTGCCACTGGATAACTTATTAACTTACCTGAATAGTAGCTGTTGATTAGGTATGACACATACGCCGAGACCACTAAGCTAACAATCAACCCATAAATTCCCCAGAACAGCCCAATGACAATGAATGCAACTCCAATAATCTTTTTTACAAATTCCAACTTCAAGTAAAGATCGGAACGTCCCTTAACCTTCAGTATGTTAAGGTTGGTTGTTTGAAGAGTGTACAACATTCCGGCTAGTGCAAGCAGCTGAATAAAAGGAACTGAAGGAAGCCACTTCGCTGTTAGCAGAATGGCCACTACCGGTTTGGCCATCACCATTAGCCCAAGCATAATTGGAAAGTTGACAAATACCTGAAGCTGAAGAATCTTTTTGTAGGTCTGCTTTAGCTTCACGTTATCATCCTGTATGGTGGCCATGGCAGGAAACGTTACCCCTCCAATTACATTTGAAAGTATGAGCACCGGTATCTCCTGCAATTTCTTTGCCTGCGTGTAAAATCCAAGACTTTGAATGGAAAATCGCTTGTTGATAATCCAGGAAAAGGCGCTTTGATAAATGTTTTCGAGAAGGCTTGAAAAGAGTATGTTAGACCCAAATCCAAAGAGACTCCTCAACGATTGGAAGCTAAACTGCCGAGTTGGACGCCAGTCGGAGAAATACCAGAGCAGTGCTGTTTTAAATACTACAGCGCTGATTAACTGCACGGCCAAACTCCACACACCAAATCCCAAGTAGGCCATGGTGACAGCAATAACTCCCGACAGAAGATTTGAAACCAATGCAGCCTTTGACTGTGTTTTAAAATTAAGGTGCTTGGTAAAAAGTGTGGACTGAATAAGCCCAAAACTATTGAAGATGAGCATTAGGCCCACTACTCGGAGTAGAGGTTTGAGTATGGGCTGCTGAAAGTACCCCGAAACCCACGGCGCTATGGAGAATAGAATTCCGTAAAGCACTATTCCTATTCCTAAGTTGAAGAAAAATATGGTGGAGTAGTCTGTTTGGTTGGTTTTTTGCTTTTGAATGAGAGAAGCACCAAAACCGCTATCGAGAAAGGTGTTGGCAATAACGGTAAATATGGCAATATTACCAATCAAGCCATACTCTGTTGGTGAGAGAAGTCGGGCCAAAATAATATTTATGATAAGACCCATTCCAAGCACACCTAACTTTTCAATTAGATTCCAAGCGGTTGCTCGGATAGTCTTATCTCTTAATTCCTGATTTACCATTAAGGATGCCTTTTTATTTAGTAAGCCACCCAACCTTGAGCTTTTAGCTCAATGTCTCGGCCGTCGGGGGTAACCAAGAATTCACCCGTGGATGCTCCGGTAATATGGCCAATAAAGTCCACTCCAGAGAGGTTCTTGATCTTATCGAAGTCGCTTTGCTGAATGGTGAAGAGCAGCTCGTAGTCTTCACCACCGTTGAGGGCTGCTGTTACGGCATCAAAGTTCATCTCCTCACAAACCTTAAAGGTATCGGCTGCAATGGGAATTTTTTCTAGGTAAACGCGGCATCCCACGCCCGATTGCTTGCAAATGTGCTTCAGGTCGGACGACAACCCGTCGGAGATATCTATCATAGCCGAAGGTCTCACTCCCGCTTCGTGAAGCATGTCAATGGTGCTCTGCTTAGCCTCAGGCTTTAATTGACGCTGCAGCACGTAGTCGTATCCCTCCAACTTTGGTTGTTCCATGCCGGTGGCCTGAAAAAACTCGCTTCTCGCGCTCCAGTATCTGAAGACCCATGTAGGCAGAACCCAAGTTACCCGAAACGCAAATAAGGTCATTGACCTTTGCACCGGAGCGATAGGTAATGCTCTCTTTACTAACCTCACCTATGGCCGTTATGCTGATGCAGAGTCCGGTAAGTGATGCGGAGGTATCACCTCCAACAAGATCCACCTTGTATCGCTCGCAGGCCATGTGGATACCGGTATAGAGGTCTTCGAGATCCTCTACCGATAGTTTGGCAGAAACACCGATCGAAACGGTAATCTGTGTTGGCTTAGCATTCATGGCATAGATGTCGGAAACATTCACCACAACAGCTTTGTAGCCAAGGTGGCGCAAGGGAGAGTAGGTTAGGTCGAAGTGTATCCCCTCCAGCAGTAAATCGGTAGTTACCACCATCAATTTATCACCGGTAGAAATTACCGCACAGTCATCTCCTATGCCTTTAAGCGTAGTAGGTTGTGTTGGCTTAAACTCCTTTGTTAGGTGGTCAATTAAACCAAATTCGCCCAGCGTCGAAATCTCCGTTCTACTCCTCTTTTCAGCCATGTAATTTTTTTATGCAAAGATAGAGGTTTGGACGAATATCCGCTTTGTTCGAATTCTCTTTCTAATTTGCCTTCGCTGGAAACACTTCTTTAGGTTCAATGCTTTATCTAATGATTATTATACTATTTTTCACAAGTACTTCTTACCAAAAATAAAATAGCTGCTATCTTTGACCTGTTAATTTAGATTAAATCTAGCGAAGGTTGTCAGAACACTAAAAAAGGTAAACATTAACAGGAGTGCTTTGTTAACCTGTAAACATAATCGAAATTTGGATTTCAGCTATGGCAAGTGAACAAGATAAAATTCTCAGCGAAGTAACGGAAAGCGACTACAAGTATGGCTTTGTTACTGATATTGAGAATGAAACGATACCTAAAGGTCTGTCTGAAGATGTTGTTCGACTAATTTCCCAAAAGAAGGGGGAACCGGATTGGCTTTTGGAATTCCGACTCAAGGCATACCGTCACTGGCTTACCATGAAAATGCCGGAATGGGCTCATTTAACAATTCCAGACATAAACTATCAGGATATCATTTACTATTCGGCGCCAAAGCAAAAGGTAGCCCTTTCGAGTATGGATGAGGTTGACCCGGAGTTAAGGGCAACTTTTGAGAAGCTGGGTATTCCGCTTGAGGAGCAGAAAATGATGTCGGGAGTAGCCGTGGATGCGGTGATGGATAGCGTGTCGGTGAAAACCACTTTCAGGGAAACGCTTGCAGAGATGGGCATTATTTTTTGCTCGTTTAGTGAGGCAGTGAAAGAGCATCCCGACTTAGTGAAAAAATATATGGCCTCGGTGGTTCCCTACACCGATAATTATTTTGCAACACTTAACTCTGCAGTTTTTAGCGATGGTTCTTTTTGTTATATACCCAAAGGGGTGCGTTGCCCCATGGAATTATCTACATACTTTCGAATAAACGCTGCTAATACGGGCCAGTTTGAGCGCACGCTCATTGTGGCCGACGAAGGTGCATACGTTAGCTACTTAGAGGGCTGCACTGCCCCTATGCGCGACGAGAACCAGCTACACGCTGCCATCGTAGAAATCGTGGTGATGAAGGATGCCGAGGTGAAATATTCCACCGTTCAGAACTGGTATCCCGGCGATAAGAACGGAAAAGGAGGTATCTTCAACTTTGTAACTAAACGCGGCATCTGCAAGGGCGATAACGCCAAATTATCGTGGACACAGGTGGAGACCGGTTCAGCCATTACCTGGAAGTACCCCAGCTGCATACTCAAGGGCGACAACACCTATGCAGAGTTCTACTCCGTGGCGTTAACTAACAACTACCAGCAGGCCGATACGGGTACTAAGATGATTCACATTGGGAAGAATTCTCGCAGCCGCATTGTGTCGAAAGGAATTTCGGCAGGTTTTAGCCAAAACAGCTATCGCGGTTTAGTTAAGGTGCTCAAAAATGCCGAAAACGTAAGGAATTATTCTCAGTGCGACTCACTGTTGCTGGGTGATAAATGCGGTGCGCACACCTTCCCTTACATTGAGGTGGAAAATAAAAGTTCATTGGTGGAACATGAGGCTACAACTTCAAAAATTGGGGAAGACCAGATTTTTTACTGCAATCAGCGTGGTCTTTCAACCGAGGATGCCATTGGATTAATAGTTAACGGCTATGCCAAGGAGGTGCTCAATCAGCTTCCCATGGAGTTTGCCGTTGAAGCTCAAAATTGCTGCAGGTTAGCTTGGAGGGAAGTGTTGGGTAAATGAAGAAGTTAGACTGAAGTTATTCAGAAGGTAAGCGGAAGGTATAAGAATTTTTTGTGATGGAGGATAATCATCAAAAATCAAAAAGATTTGAAGATCTACTTGTTTGGCAGAAGGCACATGAATTTGTGTTGTTGGTTTACAAGGAGACTTCGTCTTTTCCAAAGGATGAATTATATGGCTTAACTTCTCAGTTTCGAAGAGCAGCAGTTTCTATCCCATCAAACATATCTGAGGGATATAGAAAGAAGGGAACCTTAGATAAGTTAAGGTTTTATAACATTTCACAAGGGTCGTTAGAGGAATGCAGGTATTATATCATTCTTAGCAATGATTTAGAATATATTTCAACGGATGTTAAATTGTTATTAATGAAGAGCATTGTTGATGTCAGTTTACTTTTAAACTCATATTGCAAGGCTATTGCTGAGAGTCAATGACTCCTTCTATATAACTACTGAATAACTTCAGTTTAACTCACCGTATAACTTCTTAATAAAACAACATGCTACAATTAAAAATTTACACGCCAGTATCAATGGCAAGGAGATATAAAGGGAATAAACCTCGAGGTGAAGGCCGGTGAGGTGCATGCCATAATGGGTCCAAATGGATCTGGAAAAAGCACGCTTGCTGCGGTATTAGCCGGACGCGAGGTGTTTGAAGTTACACAGGGTGAGGTTACCTTCAACGGGATGAACCTTTTCGACATGCCGGCCGAAGACCGGTCTCGGGCGGGTATTTTCTTAAGCTTTCAATATCCGGTAGAGATTCCGGGAGTGAGCATGGTAAACTTCATGCGTGCTGCGCTCAATGAGCATCGCAAGTATAAGGGACTTGAACCACTTTCGGCCTCCGATTTCCTGAAAACTATGCGTCAGAAGAGTGAAATAGTGGAGATTGATGCAAAGCTAACTAACCGTTCGGTAAACGAAGGATTTTCGGGTGGGGAGAAAAAGAAAAACGAAATTTTTCAGATGGCTATGTTGGAGCCAATGCTCTCCATCCTCGATGAAACCGACTCCGGCCTCGACATTGATGCGTTACGTGTAGTGGCCAATGGGGTAAATAAGTTAAGAACTCCTGAAAATGCGTCCATTGTGATTACACACTATCAGCGATTGCTCGACTATATTGTTCCCGACTACGTGCACATTCTGTATAACGGTCAGATTGTGAAATCGGCCGGTAAAGAGTTGGCTTTTTGAGTTGGAGGAAAAAGGATATGACTGGATAAAAATGGGCAAGTAATAGCCGTAAAAACCTATTAGGTGTATGACTGGAAAAGTTTCAGAAAAATAAATTGACTGCCAGACTCGTTAACCTCTACCTGGCAAATCTCGATTTGCTAAGAGAGGGTGCTGCCGACAGCATAAATGCTGCACGAGCCGATGCCATTGAGAACTTCAATATTCTTGGATTTCCCAATAGGAAATCGGAGAAGTACAAGTATACCAATATTACCAATCTGTTTGAGAAGGAGTTTGAGAAATACTTTGCTCCTCGAAAGGTGGAATTTAGTGTCGACGATATCTTTAAGTGTGATGTTCCTTCGTTGGACACAACGTGTTGTTGCTGGTAAATGGTTACTACTTTGGAAATAGTAAGTTGGAGGTAATGCCCAATGGCGTAATCATGGGTAGTCTTGCCAAGGCGGCGCTTTCAGTATCCCGAAATAGTAAACCGCCACTACGGTCGCTACGCCGATGTTTCGGAGGAGAGCTTAGTGGCATTGAATACTGCTTTTGCACAGGACGGAATATTCCTTTACGTTCCAAAGTCTACTGTGCTCGAAAAGCCAATTCAGATAATAAATATTTTACTTTCCGATGAGGCGCTGTTAACCCAACCACGAAATCTTTTTGTGCTGGAGGAGAACAGTCAAACCAAAGTAGTTGTATGTGACCATACGCTGAGTCCTCAGAACTTTCTTACTAACTCTGCAACGGAGGTTTTTGCCGGTAAAGGTTCCAACTTTGAATACGTGCGCATGCAGAATGAGCACAATGGTTCCTACCACATTTCGAACATCTATATTCATCAGGAAGCTACCAGTGTGGTAAACACCAATACCATAACCCTTCACGGAGGGGTTGTACGCAATAATATCAACGTTGCGCTTGTTGGCGAGGGTGCAGAAAATCATATCTATGGTCTGTCGTTGGTTGATAAAACTCAACACGTGGATAACTACTCATTTGTAGATCATGCTGTGCCAAACTGCGTAAGCAACGAACTTTTAAAAATGTAATGGACGATATGGCTACCGGTGCTTTTAACGGTAGAATTTTGGTACGCAAAGATGCTCAAAAAACACAGGCTTCCCAAACAAATAATAACCTGCTTCTTACCGACGATGCCAGAATATACACCAAGCCTCAGCTAGAAATTTATGCCGATGACGTTAAGTGTAGCCATGGTGCAACGGTTGGCCAAATGGATGAGGAAGCGCTCTTTTACATGCGTGCCAGAGGCATTGGCATGCACGAAGCTCGCCTACTACAAATGTTTGGCTTTGCCCACGATGTTATTCAAAAAATCACCATTGAACCTCTTCGAATTAGGGTTGATGAGTTGGTAGATAAGCGCCTTAGAGGTGAGTTGGCTAGCTGCAATACATGTGCCATGCATTGCTGCTAGTATGTGATAGGTTTGCATATACATATTGTTTTTGAAAATATTTTGAAATAATGTCGTTAGACATCAATAAAGTAAGAGCCGATTTTCCTATCCTTGATCAGTTTGTTCATGGTAAACCACTGGTTTATCTTGACAATGGTGCAACAGCACAAAAACCGGTTCAAGTGCTGGATGCGCTCGATAAAATGCACCGACAGTTTAATGCTAACATTCATCGTGGGGTCCACTTTTTGAGCGAACAAGCAACCGAAAAGTATGAGGAGGCAAGAGAAACCATTCGTGGCTTTATTAATGCTGCCTCTACTCGTGAAATTGTGTTTACTTCGGGAACCACCGGAGCCATAAATCTTGTTGCCTTTAGCTTTGGCGAGAAGTTTATTAAGGCCGGTGATGAAGTATTATTGTCGGAAATGGAGCACCACTCCAACATTGTTCCGTGGCAGCTCATGTGCGAGCGAAGGGGTGCCAAGTTAAAGGTTATTCCTTTCGATAAGAATGGATTGCTACGTATGGACTTGTTACCCGAATTGCTTACTGAAAAGGTGAAAATACTAGCAATAACCCAGGCATCTAACACGCTTGGAACGATTAATCCTATTAAGGAGATTATTGCTCAGGCTCATCAACGCAACATCCCTGTGCTGATAGATGGTGCGCAGGGTATACACCACTTAGGCGTCGATGTTCGGGATATAGATTGCGATTTTTACGCCTTTTCGGGACACAAGATCTATGGACCTACAGGAATTGGCGTTCTTTATGGCAAAGAGAAATGGTTGGAGCAATTGCCTCCCTACCAAGGTGGTGGGGACATGGTTGGCACGGTTACCTTCGCTAAGACTACCTATGCCGATTTGCCGCTTAAATTTGAGGCAGGAACGGCCAACTACATTGGTGCTGTTGGGCTTGCAGAAGCAATCCGTTATATGCAATCACTTGGAATGGACAACATTGCCGAACATGAGGAGCAGTTGCTTCGTTATGCCACCCAAAAGTTGCTATCCATTCCCGGGTTGACAATTTATGGAAATGCACCGCATAAGGTAAGCCTTATATCTTTTCTTTTGAAAGATATTCATCACTACGATACCGGTATTATTTTAGATAAGTTAGGTGTGGCTGTAAGAACCGGAACGCACTGTACCGAACCGGTAATGCAGCACTTTGAAATAGGAGGAACGGTTAGAGCCTCCTTTGGACTCTACAATACGATGGAGGAGATAGATCGGCTCTACACTGCCTTGATTAAAGTAAAGGAGATGTTTGAGTAATAGGAGTGATAATCTTCAGAAAAGGCACAATACTTTTCCGAGGATATAATATATAATACAATGACCTTAGAAAAAGTTCAAAACGAAATTGTTGACGAGTTCAGCATGTACGACGAGTGGATTGATCGTTACAGTTACCTAATCGAACTGGGCAAAAGTGTTCCTGCCATCGATCCAAAATTCAAAACCGACCAATATGTAATTAAGGGATGTCAAAGTCGGGTTTGGGTAAATGCCGAGTTGGCAGAGGATGATACGATTAAATTTACCGCTGATAGCGATGCAATTATCACCAAGGGTATAATTGCACTACTCATCAAGGTGCTTTCCGGAAGAACCCCCGATGAAATTATAGAATCAGACCTGCATTTTATTGATGAAATTGGATTAAAGGAAAATCTTTCGCCAACCAGAGCCAATGGCCTACTGGCTATGATTAAGCAGATGAAACTTTACGCCCTGGCTTTTAAATCAAAAATAAATAGCTAGAAGACATGGAATTACGACCTATTCCCGATATGGAGGCCGATATTGTTAAGGTATTAAAGAAAGTATATGACCCGGAAATTCCGGTAAACATATACGATCTAGGCCTCATTTATGAAGTGAACATCGACGACAACCGCAAGGTGGAGGTGAAGCTTACACTCACCGCACCCAACTGCCCTATGGCCGATCAGCTAATTATGGAGGTAAACGATAGGGTTGGTGAGATTACAGGCGTTACCGATGTGGTTATCAATCTCACTTTCGACCCACCGTGGGACAAGAGCATGATGAGCGAAGAGGCCATGCTCGACCTTGGTTTTTTGTAATTAAAATTCGATTCATCGTTATGTGGTGGTTGATTTTTTTTAACCATACAGCTAGCATAGGGTGAAAAATATTAACTTTGCGCTTCGCTGGCCCCGTAGTTCAGCTGAATAGAACGTCAGATTCCGGTTCTGAAGGTCACAGGTTTGAATCCTGTCGGGGTCACAAATAAGGGATAGGCAGAAATGTTTATCCCTTTTGCATTGAAACAAATATTATGAACCGTGAGACAGGATCATGAGCTTTATGCGAGCTAATCCTGTCGGGGTCACAAATAAGGGATAGGCAGAAATGTTTATCCCTTTTTTTTATGGTTTTTTCCTTGAAAGGAATGGCTATCTTATTAACATTGCTAAGGTTACAATTTGTGTTAGTATTTTACATTATTAGATATAGAGCAATTGGTGAGTATAGCAAGGGGAAAGATTGTTATAGTTTATCAATTGTTTTCTTTAAGAACAAGTTTTTCTTATTCAATATAAATGCTACACCGTTGACTGATTGTTATTATGTTGTTAAGAAGAATGAACAAATAGTGTTGAAGTTTAGGATAAAGTGTATTGATGAGGGTTATATGCATCCATACATTAATGCGCTAAAGAAAGATACTTTAATAATTATAGAAAGTTTTCACAATTTGTGTTTTTGAAGATAGCAACTAATAGAGGGAGGCTATGTCTACGTGATGTAAAATTTGAGTATATTGATAAGTCCGGATTCCCTTGGGATACTAGCGTATTTAATTATGATTTACGACGAATAAAAACTTGTTATGATAATTAGGGAAAACAATGCTGGTATTGACAAAAAAAATGGCATCGCTAGCCCATACATATACGCACCGCTCAATCGGAATCGTTAAACAGGCCAGTCAGCGTATATGGCAAAAAACATCTATTGGGCAATGGGTCGTGCTTTTCTCTTTCGGCACAAAGGATGCTACATATTTTCTGAGTAACTTTATAGTTAACTACTGGTAACTCTTTTTGTCACTTGTTACTTGTCGCTCTTTTTGTCGCTCTTTTTTTCTTAATTTCGCAGCTTGTATTTAATTAAGCAACCATGGATTACAATTTTTTCGGAAATAGAGCAGAAGTGGCAGCGCTACTGGAGCAAGCACAAAACTTTTCATGTGGAGGTAGATTCGTCAAGACCAAAGTTTTTTGTTCTTGATATGTTTCCTTACCCTTCGGGTGCAGGGCTTCATGTAGGACATCCGCTGGGCTACATCGCCTCCGATATTTACTCGCGCTACAAGCGTCACTGTGGCTTTAACGTGCTTCATCCCATGGGTTACGATGCTTTTGGACTGCCTGCTGAGCAGTATGCCATTCAAACAGGTCAGCATCCGGCTATTACCACCGAAAATAATATTCGTCGTTACCGCGAGCAGCTCGATAAAATTGGCTTCAGCTACGACTGGGATCGTGAGTTTCGCACTTGCGACCCCGAATACTATAAGTGGACTCAGTGGGCATTCATTCAAATGGTTGAACATTGGTATAACTTGAAGACCCAAAAGGCTGAGCCAATTTCAGAATTGGTTGCTGAATTTTCGAAAAATGGTAACACCCTAGTTGAGGCTGCCTGCAGCGATGTTCATACTTTTTCTGCCAACCAGTGGAAGACCATGAGCGAGAGGCAACAGCAGGAGGTGTTACAATCATACCGCTTGGCGTATCAGGCTGACATTTTGGTAAACTGGTGCCCAGCACTCGGCACCGTGCTGGCCAATGATGAGGTGAAGGAGGGTATGTCGGTACGTGGAGGTTATCCCGTGGAGCAACGCAAAATGCGCCAATGGTGCCTGCGTATTAGCGCCTATGCGCAGCGGCTTCTCGATGGTCTAGAGAAGGTTGATTGGACAGACTCGCTTAAGGAGATTCAGCGCAACTGGATTGGCCGTTCCGAAGGTGCTGAGGTCAACTTCTCGCTAAAAAATTCTGACGATAAAATATTGGTGTTCACCACCCGCCCCGATACAATTTTTGGGTGTAACGTTTATGGTTGTAGCTCCCGAGAGCGAGCTGCTGCCATCGCTCACCCATTCCGATTTTAAATCTCAGGTTGACGAATACCTCAACGAGGTAAAGTCGAGGTCGGAGCGGGAGCGGATGACTGAGGTTAAAAAGGTTTCTGGACAGTTTTTGGGAACCTACGCTATCAACCCGTTCTCTGGTAAGGAAGTACCTATTTATGTGAGCGACTACGTGCTGGCGGGTTATGGAACTGGAGCGATTATGGCCGTTCCTGCTCACGATAGCCGTGACTATGCTTTTGCTAAGCACTTTAACTTGCCCATTATTGAGGTGGTTAGCGGTGGTGATATTAGCAAGGAGAGTTACGATGCCAAGGAGGGAACACTGGTAAATTCCGATTTTCTCAATGGCCTCGATGTAAAGAATGCAGTAAAAAGAGCCATTGCTGAGGTGGAGACTCGTAAGTTGGGTCATAAAAAGGTGAACTTCCGTTTACGCGATGCTACCTTTAGCCGTCAGCGTTACTGGGGTGAGCCATTTCCTATTTACTATAAGGGTGGCATGCCTTATCCACTCGATGTGGATAAGTTGCCCTTGGAGCTACCTGAAGTTGATGCCTATTTGCCCACAGAAAAGGGTGAGCCACCACTTGGTCGCGCTAAGAGTTGGAATACGCCCGATGGTTACCCATACGAACTAAGCACTATGCCAGGTTTTGCAGGTTCCTCCGCATACTACCTTCGCTATATGGATCCTCACAATAATAAGGAGTTAGTTTCGACGGAGGCTAACAGTTACTGGCAAGATGTGGATCTCTACATTGGCGGTACCGAGCATGCTACTGGACACCTCATCTACTCTCGTTTTTGGAATAAATTTCTCTTCGACATGGGAAAGGTGTGCAAGGAGGAGCCATATCGTAAATTAATTAACCAGGGGATGATTCAAGGTCGTTCCAACTTTGTATATCGCATAAAGGATACCAATAAGTTTGTCTCCTTGGGGCTCAAGGGTCAGTATGATACCACCGAGATACACGTGGACGTAAATATTGTTTCCAACGACCTTCTCGACATTGATAAGTTCCGTGCTTGGCGACCCGAGTTTGCCAATGCCGAATTTGTTCTTGATGATGGCAAATACGTTTGTGGATGGGCAGTGGAGAAAATGTCGAAGAGTATGTACAACGTGGTAAACCCCGACGATGTGGTGGAGCGATACGGTGCCGATACGTTGCGTATGTATGAGATGTTCCTTGGACCGCTGGAAGCCAGCAAACCATGGGACACCAATGGCATTGATGGTGTTTCCAAATTTTTGAGAAAGTTTTGGCGCCTCTTTACAAATAAAAATGGCGATATCGAGTTGAGCCACGAAAAGGCAAATCCAGCCGAGTTAAAGGTGTTGCACAAAACCATTAAGAAGGTAAGGGAGGATATTGAGAATTTTTCGTTCAACACCTCCGTGGCTACCTTTATGATTTGCGTAAACGAGTTAGGCGACTTGAAATGCTCCAAACGCGAAGTTTTGGAGCCACTCACCGTTTTACTCGCTCCTTTTGCACCTCACATTGCGGAGGAACTCTGGAGCCTGATGGGCAACAAAGCCAGCATTTCTGATGCACGTTATCCTGAGTTTAACCCAACTTATTTGGTTGAGTCCAGCTTCGAATATCCTGTCTCATTCAATGGGAAGTTGCGTTTTAAGATGGAGTTGCCACTTGGTATTTCGGTAAAGGAGATAGAGGAGGTGGTGCTCGCCGATGACAATACAAAGAGGTATCTCGACGGAAAGTCGCCAAAGAAGGTAATTATAGTGCCCAATAAAATCATCAACATTGTTGTGTAATGTGGAAAGCTTATAAATTTATTAAACCATATGTGGTTATCACTTTTGGGTTACTGTTGTATGTTACGGCTTGGACAACTTTCTTGATTCCTTCAGGTATGACTGGCGGTGGAGTCAGTGGTATTGGAGCCCTCGTTTACTTTGCTACTGGTATTCCGGTGGGGTTAACTTACTTTGTTATTAATATATTTCTTGTTGGCTTAGCCATAAAGGTGTTGGGAGCTAATTTTGGTGTTAAAACCATCTTTGGCATTATTATGGCATCCATTCTTTTTTCTGTTTTACAGAAGCTCATTACAAGGCCGTTGTTTGATGATAAGTTCATGTCGGCTATTATTGGAGGTATGCTTAGTGGGGTAGGTATTGGCATTACTTTTACTCAGGGTGGTTCTAGCGGTGGCACCGATATTATTGCCATGATAGTGAGTAAGTATAGAAATATTAGTCCTGGACGAACGATCCTCTTTTGCGATGTTTTATCATCGCCTCGGCTTTTGTGGTGATGCTCGATAAAACACCCATCGAACGGCTGCAGATTATCGTTTACGGTTACGTTGCCATGGCTATTACCGCCTACGCTATTGACGCAGTGCTTTCTGGTTCGCGGCAGAGCGTTCAGGTTTTTGTTTTCAGCAAAAGTTACGGCGATATTGCCGATAGGGTGACCAAGGAACTGGGACGTGGTGTTACCGTTATCGATGGGGAGGGATGGTATAGCAAGGAGCGTCAAAAGGTGCTCATTACCATGGTTCGTAAGCATGAGCTGTCGGATGTATACCGAATTGTAAAGGAGATCGACCACGATGCCTTTATCAGCGTTTCGCTGGTAATGGGGGTATACGGCAATGGATTTGAGCGAATAAGGGCATAGCTAATTAAATAGTTAAAAGTTAGAGGAGTTGCTTTAGCATTTCTATAGCTCATAATTTTGCCATCGCGGAATCTCCGCCTTGACTCATAACCCATAACCTTATCACTCATTTCTTAGCTTTATTTAAGTTTTGGTTCCATATCATTATTATTACTTTTAGGCAGTTAAAATTTGACTTTCCTACAAAATCTATTAAAACGTTACAATGAAAATCAAGAAGAAATGGTTTTGGCTGATTTTACCCGTCACTATTGTGGTGGTTTTTTTGTTATATATCAATATTGAAGAGGCGGTTGAAGATATAATCGCTCGAAAGGAGATTATTCCTCCTGTGATTGAGTATGGTATCCAAGTTGACTCCTTTAATGTGGAAACCGAAGTGGTAGAGCCAAACGAGACGCTTGCCTCTATATTGTATGCCAAAAATTTTTCAAATAGCGAAATTTATGAACTTACTCAAAAGGCCGCCGGAGTTGTTGATCTTAGAAAAATAAAGGCAGGCAACGTTCTTAAATTTTTTACTACAAACGATTCCTTGGAGCACCTTTCCTATATGGTTTATGAGCAGTCCCCCATCGATTATGTGTTGTTTTCGTTTGGTGATTCCATAACTGTACAAAAGAGTCAGCGTGAGGTTAAAGCGGTTAAACGAATTGCTCAAGGAACCATTCGCACAAGTCTATGGGAGGCCATGGTGAAAGATAGTATTCCCGAGGCATTGGCTCTCGACCTTTCAGATATTTACGCTTGGACTATCGATTTTTTTGCTCTTCAGAAAGGGGATAGTTTTGAAGCCATTTACGATGAACTATACGTCGGAAACAAGAGCATCGGCATTGGTAAAATATATGGTGCAAAGTTTAATCATCATGGTGAAACAATTTTAGCTATTGATTTTCCACAGGATTCGGTTGACAATTACTGGGATGAGCAGGGACATAACTTGAGAAAGGCTTTTTTAAAGGCTCCACTTCGTTTTTCCCACATAACCTCTCGTTTTTCCATGAGCCGTTTTCATCCTATTCTTCATATTTATAGGCCACACACAGGTGTCGATTATGCAGCTCCAACAGGTACACCAGTAATGAGCATAGGCGACGGAACAGTTATAGGTAAGGGCTATTCGGTAGGTAGCGGAAACTATGTTAAAATTCGACACAACTCCAGCTACACAACTGCCTATAACCATTTCTCTCGATTTGGGAAAGATATTGCAGTGGGACGACGGGTTAAACAAGGGCAAATTATAGGATTTGTTGGAAAAACAGGTTATGCTACTGGCCCGCATTTGGATTTCCGAATATGGAAGAATGGCACTCCTATTAACCCGCTAACGGTTAAGTCGCCTCCGGTAGAACCATTGCGGTCCGAGAACATGGCGGCCTTTGTTGCTCATCGCGATTCGCTATTGGCTGAATTAGCAGGCAAAATTAAGATAGACATAGATACTTTGCGTTCGGTGGTTAAAAAACCAACTGCTCCAAGGTAGCCATTCCTAAATTTCGTTGTTGTTCTTTTTAAGAGATTTGATTTAGCGTTTCTTCAATAACTGTTGGAAAATACTTTTGCTCTAGCAGATGGATTTTTGCAGCAAGTGATGTTGCTGTTTCGTCGGGAGTGAGGCTAACCTTGGCTTGAAATATTGTGTTTCCAGTATCGTAATGCTCATTAACAAAGTGTATGGTTATTCCACTTTCTTCTTCGTGGTTTGCAACTACTGCCTCGTGAACGTGCATTCCAAACATACCTTTTCCTCCATACTTTGGTAGTAGCGCCGGATGTATGTTGACTATTTGATTAGGGAAAAAGTTTGTAAGGTATTGGGGGATAAGCCACAAGAATCCGGCGAGAACAATAAAGTTAATTTTATGTTCTTGAAGAACACTAAGAATGATTTCTTTTTGGTAAAATTGCTCCCTAGAAAATGTGATGGTAGGAACGTTCAATCGCCTAGCTCTTTCGAGGGCAAAAGCATTTATGTTGTTAGATAATAGTAGTTTAACTCTTGCAACGGATGAATTGGCGAAGTGTTCAATGAGATTTTCAGCATTGGTTCCAGACCCAGAAGCAAATACGGCTATGTTCTTCATTGTGAGGATTATAGTTTTAAATAATTATTGATAAATGCAAAATAGTACGTTGTGACCACAAAAATAAAAACAAATTGTTTTACTTTTGCGCCATAATTTATTTGGATAACTTTTTACTTTATGGTAGAAGGTTATTATTAGTTTGATTGCTAAAGTTAACCTAAGTATTAATTTAAATTTACAACTATGTCTGACATCGCATCGAGAGTAAAAGCTATTATCGTTGACAAATTAGGCGTTGATGAGAACGAAGTTACTCCTACTGCAAGCTTCACCAATGATTTAGGTGCAGATTCACTTGACACTGTTGAACTTATCATGGAATTTGAGAAGGAGTTCAACATTTCTATTCCTGATGAAGATGCTGAAAAGATTGGCACCGTTGGTGACGCTATCAGCTACATCGAGAATCACAGCAAGTAAGAGGAAGTAAAAATCAAAAACTTCCGGCATAATTTGTTTTAAAATTAGGTCTATGGAGCTTAAACGAGTGGTCATTACCGGGTTAGGAACAATTAACCCCCTAGGCAACAACGTTGAGGAATACTTCTCCAATCTCGAAAAGGGAGTTTGTGGATGTGACCTTATTAAGAGCTTCGATACTACCAATTTTAAAACAAAATTTGCTTGTGAAGTAAAAAATTATGATCCTAACAACTATTTCGACCGCAAGGAAGCAAAGAAGCTCGATTTGTATGCTCAGTATGCTTTAATTGTAGCCGATCAAGCAGTGAAAGATTCAGGTCTTCAATTGGAGCAACTTGATCTTGATCATGCTGGAGTTGTCTGGGGTTCTGGAATTGGAGGAATCCAAACCTTTCTCCAAGAAGTTAAGGGTTTTGTCGAGGGTGGGTATGTCCCTCGATTTAGCCCTTTCTTTATTCCTAAAATGATTTCGGACATTGCAGCGGGTCACATCTCTATTAAGTATGGCTTTCGCGGTCCAAATTTTTCTACTGTTTCTGCATGTGCTTCGTCTACTCATGCCATGATTGAGTCCTATAATCTTATTCGACTTGGTAAGGCAAAGGTGTTTATCACTGGTGGTTCGGAGGCCGCAGTAAACGAGGCGGGGTTGGGCGGTTTTAATGCTATGCAAGCCCTATCTACCAACAATGAACAATATCTTACTGCATCACGCCCTTTTGACTTTACACGCGATGGATTTGTAATGGGCGATGGAGGTGCTGCTCTTATTTTAGAGGAGTATGAGCACGCCATTAAGCGCGGTGCAAAAATTTACTGTGAGGTTATTGGCGGCGGTATGACTGCCGATGCCCACCATCTTACTGCTCCTCATCCTGATGGACTAGGTGCATCTAACGTAATGAAATTTGCTCTTGCCGACAATAATGTTCGCGCTGAAGAGGTTGACTATATCAACGTTCACGGAACAGCTACTCCGCTTGGAGATATTGCTGAAGCAAAGTCTATTGTGACGGTATTTGGTGAAAATGCATACAAGCTGAACATCTCCTCCACAAAATCAATGACTGGTCACCTTTTAGGTGCAGCAGGTGCAGTGGAATGCCTTGCTTGTATTTTAGCTATCACCAAAGGAATTGTTCCTCCAACCATCAATCATACAACGCCAGATCCAGCTATTGATCAGCGGTTGAACCTGACCCTTAATCAGGCCCAAAAGCGGGAGGTAAAGGTAGCTTTATGCAATACATTTGGCTTTGGGGGACATAACTCTTCCATTGTCTTGAGAAAATTTCAATAATCAATCTAGGGGTGGTACTCTTTCACCGGGGAAAATTTCAATCTGAATCGGACCGAATATTTTATCGGGAGTTTAGATCAATTTTTGGCTTTTATCCTAGAAATTTAAGACTTTATAAGTTAGCATTTATTCATAAATCAGCCTCGGCTATCTTACCATCAGGCCAAACGGTTAATAACGAAAGGCTTGAGTATCTTGGTGACGCTATTATTGATGCAATTATTGCAGACTTCCTATTTGTTCATACCCTAACCAACGGGAGGGATTTCTAACCAAGATGAGGGCAAAGATTGTAAGTCGGGCCCATCTCAATCAACTTTCAATTCAAATTGGTATACAAACGGTTGGTGATTTCACAAACCAATAGTTCTGCTCAACGACACATCTTCGGCGATGCATTGGAGGCACTCATTGGCGCCATGTATCTCGATCGAGGATACAATAGAACACGAAAATTTTTAACCAAAAAAATTCTTCAACGCTTCGTGGATGTTAGTGCACTTGAAATTCTTGAAACAGATTTTAAGAGCAGAATTATAGAGTGGGGTCAAAAACAAAGGAGAATTATTACCTTTGATTACCATGAGGAGCATGAACTCCATGAAGCTTCCCCCATATTCTATGCAAAACTTTTCATCGATGGTTTGCAGGTTAGCGAAGGTCGTGGATTCTCTAAGAAGGAGGCTGAACAGAATGCTGCAATGATTGTTCTTTCCGATGAGAATGATTTAGTAGCCCTCACTCAGGTTACTGAAGAATCAAATATATCCACGGTTGATACTCTTTCACGGTAGTAGATAAATTAACCCAATGTTATGCCCAAAAGTATTCATAAGTTGGACACTCCCGATTTGTCTGCAGCCTTTTTGGGCATTGCTTGTGCTGAGCCTATTCAACGTTTTTCTTGGTTGATTAATCGTAATATTGGTGCCGATTTTTCCTTTCTAGATATCTCTCAAAGTTCAGCACAAAACATACTTCAGCCTTTTGCTACTTTCCATTTTGTTGTAGAGGAAAGCGAACATCACCTGCTGCTCATTGCTACTCGAAGTGGGGAGAAAAATCTTTTGCCCGACATGAAAAATCTGGATTATTTGCTGGCTTGTACAGGATCTGAGTCCTCTGCTTTTATAACCGATTGGGCCGGTTTGATTAAGAAAATTCCTGGTGTTATGGGTTGTTTTATGCTTAGCCCAGAAAAAGGGGTGTTAAAAAAGTTGGCAGCGTTACTGGTGAAGTAAGAAAGGGATGGAAACTTCCCATCCCTAAAGTTTATGCTTTGCGACAGGGTTCACCTATCATGAAGCAAATTGAAAAGTTTGCACAAAAGCCTACACTTATTTTTACTGCTTTTCAAAGATACTCTTTTAGGGTGCCTCATTCTAATATTCTTATGTTAAACTTTGTTAACGTTCTGATAAAAAGATAAATCAATAATCTAAATTTGTCATTTAATTGGCATTTCTAATTCTTGCTTCATGAATCGACGCCATATTTGGTTGCTCACCATAATAATTTCTCTTGCCTCATTAGGTTTAGTGTTATTGCAATTGCTTTGGATCCGAAATTCCTATCAGATGAAGGAGGAAGAGTTCGATCGACTTGTCAATAATACGCTCGATAGAGTTATTGATGAGGTTGAAAAGCAGGAGACTGTTTCTCAGATAATTAATGAAATAAAACCATTCATTAACGACAAGGAGGATGGAAAGCCAAAGGTGGAATATGAGATTAGTAAGGTGGAGAAAACCCCTTGGAGTATTAAGTCGGTACAACGAAAACGTCAGATATTCGTTTTTGACAAGGCCGATAGCCTTTTTGTAACCCCAAATTATGATATAGTCACCTCCGACTCTTCAAAATACAAAGCTAATAGGGATCACCTAATCTCCTTCCCTAACAAAAAGGAGACCCGTCCCGATGTTGAATACAGCCTAGCACCATTGAGCAATCGTCTTACGCAAAAAACAGTTTTTGTAGAGAATATTGTTAACAAGCTTATTCGAGTTGAATCTACTATTCAGGAGAGAGTTTCGCAGGAACTGCTCGATAGTCTGCTGTACCATGAACTGCTCAAAAAGGGAGTCAATATTCCCTATCAATTTGCCGTTTCCGATGTAAAAGGGGTTATTGTTTATAAGTCAAAGAGCTATAATCCTCAAATGCGCTCCCTGTTCACCGGTCTTTTATTTCCCAACGATGTTCTATCACCAAAGTACTACCTAAACATCTATTTTCCTTCGCAGCGGCACTTTATTCTCAGCTCCCTTGGGTTGATTTTGGGCGCTACCATTATTCTTACCTTTATCATTATTTTTGCTTTTAGTACAACTATTTATATTATAATTCATCAGAAGCGCCTTTCGGAGATTAAGAACGATTTTGTGAGCAATATGACCCATGAGTTAAAGACACCCATTTCCACCATCTCATTGGCGGCTCAAATGTTAATGGACAAAAATCTGCCTCCCGAACGCAAAAACTATGATTATATTTCTAAGGTTGTGTGGGAAGAGAGCCGTAGGTTAGGTTTTCAGGTGGAGCGTGTGCTTCAAATGGCCATTTTTGATAAGGGCAAGATTAAACTTAAGCGGAAGGTTGTGGATATTCACGTTGTTGCTCAGAAAGTTACTGACAATTTTGTTCTTCAAATTGGGAATCAAGGTGGCAAAATTAATTTGAGCCTTTTGGCTACGGAATCATCGGTTATGGCTGACGAGGTACACATTACCAATATATTTGCCAATTTGGTAGAGAATGCGTTAAAGTATTCGGGGAACAACAGCCCAGAGATTTCAATCTCCACCGCTAACCATCCTAAAGGGATATTAATTAGTGTTCAGGACAATGGGATAGGTATTAGTAAGGAGAATCAAAAGCGAATTTTTGAGCAGTTTTATAGAGTCCCTACCGGTAATGTTCATAATGTAAAAGGCTTTGGTCTTGGTCTTAGCTATGTAAAAAAATTGGTTGAAATCCATGGAGGAAGCATTAGCGTGGAGAGCGAGGTTGGAACGGGCTCGAAATTCACTATCTTTCTTCCTCGGGATAACGACAATATTAAGCGTGCACAATCATCATCACTATTAAAAAAAGTTTATAGCAAATGGAAGCAAACAGCATAAAAATTTTACTTGCCGAGGACGATGAAAATCTAGGCATGCTTCTTAGAGAATACTTGGTAGCCAAAGGATATGAGGCCGATCTTTTTTCTAATGGTGAAAAAGCATTTGCTGGGTTTCCCCAAAAGCCATACCAAATATGCATTCTCGATGTCATGATGCCGATCATGGATGGTTTTACGGTTGCCAAAAAAATTCGCCAAACGAATCCAACTATTCCCATTGTTTTTCTGACGGCTAAGTCAATGAAAGAAGATGTGCTCGAGGGGTTTAATTCTGGTGCAGATGACTATATGACTAAACCTTTTAGCATTGAGGAGTTGGTGGCTAGAATTGAAGCTATCCTACGTCGGACACAGATTAACCATGGGGGGCCAGATGGGCAGATTTATAAAATTGGTGACTACACCTTCGACCCTATTAAGCAGACCCTTGTTCTGGGAGATACCCTTTCGAAGCTAACGGCGAAGGAATCGGAGTTGCTTCTTTACCTGTGCTCAAATCGTAATGCCGTTGTCGACCGTAGTGAAGTTCTAATGGCTATCTGGTCTGATGATAGCTACTTTAATGCACGAAGCATGGATGTGTATATTACGAAGTTACGTAAGTTCCTCAAAGACGATCAATCCATTCAAATTATTAATGTTAGAGGGAAGGGATTTAAGCTCATTTACTAAAGAATGATGTTTAAATTGACGATTGGTTGATTATTTTCTCTATATTTATAGCAGGTAAAGGAAGAATTTTGTTTTTTTCCTTTATTTTTGGATAAATTATTCCTAGCCATGAAAGCAATTGTTATTGATCCAACTGAGGAAACACCAAAGGTTGTTCTTGATAAGGCAGAAGGAGTTTTTGAAATTGCTGGAAATTCTCTTCCCGAGGATGTGCTTGAGTTTTATAATCCAATCATATCTTGGTTTGAGGAGTATTCTCTTAACCCTAACCCTAAAACGGAGCTGGTTTTCAATTTAGAGTACTACAATACTTCTTCCTCAAAAATGTTTATCAAACTTTTTGAAAAACTTCGTGAAATGCATAGACATGGTCATTTAATTGAAGTGCAATGGCACTATTTTGAAGACGATGACGATATGCAAGAGGCCGGAGAGGACTATGCTGAGAACCTCAAAGTTCCCTTTAAGTTGATAATGCATCACCGCGAGTCATAAATCAAAGACATTTCTGATGGCTAACTCTATTTATAGGTTTCGATATGTAACTTCACGCTCCCTTGGGATGTTCCCCTCTGCTGAAGCGTATGAGGAACGCACGAATGCGTTACTGCATGATGTTAAGCGGTTTAAAGAGATTGAGGCTTCACCTAAGTTAGCAAGATTTCACGAGCTTAGTGTCTTTGTTTTATCGAAGGAATTTGCCGAGAAAAAGCGACAGTTAAATAGCTTAACCTACAAGGGAAGTTCTGAGTTTCAGGCAGAAAAGAGGTTGCATGAGCTAACGCATGATACTGGTATTAAGAAATATTTTTCGTTTAAGAATTCGTCCAATTTCGCCACCTACTTAAGGCTTAAGGATTCAAAAGAAATTGCTCGTTTCTTAGAACTCAAGGCTATGTTGGCAGGTGACGAGTTTATGGTTCTTAAACGAGAATTTCCGTTAAAAACACCAATGAGTATAAAGCGCTAATTGAGTATAAGTCGCTTAGAAAGCATCCTCATGTAAAGATGCATCGAAAAGGTAAAGGGGAGGATCTTGACCAAACGGTTATACTGCGTTACGAAGAGCTTAATAAGACTATTTCATCACCTGGCTTTTCCGATTTCTTGACCTCTTATAAGTGGAGCAACACCGAATATTTCGGTTTTGAGCAAGAGTTTAAGCGGCTGAATGTCAATGCAGATATTCGAACTTACCTGAAGGTAGCCGATTCTGCCTTGTTGAAGAGTATGAAAACCATCGAAGCCGGAAGCTCTTTATCTGAACTTGCCGAATTAGAAAAGATGGTTGGTTCGACCGATTTCCAATCGAAGAAAAAATATTTACTCTCTAAAAATAAGTTTGAGCAATCGGAGGAATTTAAGCTATTGCTGGAATTTAAGGCGTTGGAGAAGGATGAGGATATCCGATTCTATCTTAAGGAAAAAAAAGATGGTAGATTAACACCTTACCTCAGCTGGTCCCTCACCTTTGAGGAGAACTTTGAAGAGAAAAAATTGAATAGAGATCGTTGGCTAACTCGCTATTTCTGGGGTGACGCACTTTTACATAAGGGATATTCACTTTCTGGAGAGAAGCAGCATTTTACCGATGGTAATAATCTTCGTATCGAGAATAGTATTCTGGAAATTGAAACCCGTAAGGAAAAGATAAATGGTATTGTCTGGGATGGAAAACTTGGTTTTTTTCCCAGAGAATTTAGCTATACTTCCGGCTTAATATCCACCGGGCAGAGTTTTCGTCAATTATATGGAAGGTTTGAGGCGAAAGTTAAACTTCAACCACACTATCCTGCTTTTCATGCATTTTGGATGGTTGGGGATAAAATGCTGCCTCAAGTCACCATTTTTAAGTTTGGCAATAAGTCTAATAATTTGAGCATGGGCTCTATCATGGTGATGGGTTAGCAAAAGTTGCTCGTCAAACAGGGCGGTTGTCATTGCCGAGCATAAATGGTCATTTTGCCGTATTTACTATTGATTGGACACCAGAATATATCCTGTGGAAAATTAATGGTGTATTGGTAAGGAAGGAGACGAAGAATGTCCCAACCAACCCAATGTATATGATCTTATCTTCGGGTTTGGCTAGCGATATTAATGATGGTGAATTGCCTGTTAAGATGGAAGTTGATTGGGTAAGAGCGTTCTCTTTCTAAGTAAATGGTTAACCATCCTATAATTCAGTCTTCTCAAAAGTGCCTATGTTTAAAAGGGTTTTAAAGTCTTGCCGGTAGGTCTTTTTGGTATCAAATTTCCATTTCCAACGATCAATTTGCCGCCACTGCTTGGGGTCAATTTCTACCAAGGGATTGGTTCCGCATAATCTACCATCTTCATCGAACAGCTCTTCCTCGATATCTGTAATTAAAAAGCTGGGTTGACTTGCCAGCCATTGAAGATGTTGTTGCTGAAGGAACCGGTTGGTTGTGGTGGCCACATAATCTGAAATTACGCCTTTTTCCTTTAAGCGTTCTATTGGGATTTGCGAGAGTTGGCTTATTAAGTTTACAGAAATAATGGCATCGGTTTTTGGTAGCAGATTGTTAGGAGAGAGGTTGCTGAGCAGAAGGATTGCTTCCGTATCACCTATCTTTTGTGATATTATGTTGTTGAGGATTTCGGTAGCACCTCCCGTTAGGTCAACTTCAATAAACACTACTGAGCTATTTCCTTTCCACCGGTGAATTAGTTGTTTTGGGTGAATTATGTCTGCCAAAACAACGGTCTTCCCTTGTTGTATAAGTTCATCCAACGGAACGTCGAGCAGCCATCCGGATCCTAAAATTGCAATAGAACGGTATTCTCCTTTGGCAACAAATTTTAGGATTGCTTGCTTTGTTTTGGTTAAGTGATTATTCCAGCTTGTTCCCTCTTGGTTATAGCGATGTGCAATGCCCAGCTGATCGTCCACATAGCCCAGTCGCTTCAACATTAAGAAATGTTTGATTTTGGCAATCATATTGAATAGCAAAAGGTAGCGGTTTATCCGCTACCGGTGTTGATCAATCGAGTTTAAGAATGGCAAGAAAGGCTTCCTGGGGAACTTCTACGGTTCCAACTTGGCGCATTCTCTTTTTCCCTTTCTTTTGTTTTTCGAGCAGCTTGCGTTTTCTTGAAATATCTCCTCCATAGCACTTAGCTGTTACATCTTTACGAACGGCTTTAACCGTTTCGCGTGCAATGATTTTGGCACCGATTGCGGCCTGAATGGCAATGTCGAATTGTTGACGAGGTATTAACTCCTGCAACTTTTCGCACATTCGCCGTCCAAAATTATAGGCATAGTCTCTATGTATTAGCGATGAAAGGGCATCTACCATTTCACCATTGAGAAGAATATCGAGCTTAACCAAGTCGGCTTTTTGGTAGCCGTTTACAAAGTAGTCGAAAGAGGCGTAGCCACGTGAAATAGACTTTAATTTATCATAAAAATCGAATACTATATCGCTGAGTGGCATGGTAAATGTGAGTTCAACCCTGTCGGAGGTAAGAAACACTTGATTTTTAATACCCCACGTTTATCAATACACAATTTCATAACAGCACCCAAATATTCACTCTTGGTAATAATTTGTGCATTAATTGTTGGTTCTTCAATATGACCAATGATAGTTTGGGAAGGCAAGCCACTTGGGTTATGTACATCAATTATCTCGTCTTTAGTGGTGTATACCTTAAAGGAAACGTTGGGAACGGTGGTAATTACATCCATGTTGAATTCACGGTAGAGGCGTTCCTGAACAATTTCCATGTGCAGTAGGCCAAGAAATCCGCAGCGATATCCAAACCCTAAAGCCAGAGATGATTCTGGTTCAAAGGTGAGCGAGGCATCATTCAGTTGTAACTTTTCAAGCGAAGCTCGGAGGTCTTCATACTCGTCTGTGTCGACAGGGTAAATACCCGCGAATACCATTGGTTTTACGTCCTCAAAACCTGAAATAGCATTGAGGCAAGGTTTATCAATATGGGTCAAAGTATCGCCGACTTTAACATCAAGCGCATTTTTTATGCCTGAAATAATGTAGCCTACCTCCCCCGCCTTGATCGTCTGCTTAGGCATTAATTTTAGTTTGAGGGTAACCAATCTCATCAGCTTCGTATGTTTTACCCGTATTAAAGAATTTAACCTTGTCGCCTTTATGTATGGTGCCATTGAAAACACGGAAGTAGGCAATAATCCCTCGGAAAGGGGTTAAATACGGAATCGAAGATAAGTGCTTGAAGTGGAGCGTTTGCATCACCAACAGGTGGCTTTATACGAGTAATAATGGCTTCCATTATTTGTTCCACACCGTCTCCTGTTTTTGCGCTTACCGGGATAATCTCCTCGCGACTGCAGCCTATGAGGTCAACAATTTGATCCTTCACATCATCAACCATGGCCGCATCCATATCAATCTTATTAATTACGGGAATGATGTCGAGGTCATGTGCAAGTGCCAGGTATAGGTTGGAGATAGTTTGTGCTTGAATGCCTTGGGTGGCATCTACAACGAGTAATGCACCCTCGCAGGAGGCAATGGCGCGTGAGACTTCATACGAAAAGTCCACATGTCCAGGGGTGTCAATGAGGTTGAGCTGAAATGGACGTCCTTCATGAAGGTACTCCATCTGAATGGCATGGCTTTAATGGTTATGCCTTTTTCACGCTCCAGGTCCATACTGTCTAGTACCTGATTTTGAAACTCTCTGTCGGTGAGGGTTTTAGTGAGTTGAAGCATTCTGTCGGCCAGGGTGCTTTTGCCATGGTCAATGTGGGCAATGATGCAGAAATTTCTTATATCTTCCATTAACAATTAATTACTACAATTTGATAACGAATCCAGTATGTCAACGGCAAACTTTCAACGTAAGACTGGTGCAAATCCTTGCAATTACTTAATTCTATTCTTTGAAAACACTGGTTGTTAATTACACAAAGATATTCAAATCATTGGGAATTATTCTACCGTTACACAAATGACTGCGTGATCTTTTCTTCGTTAGAATGGCCATAAAATATTCGAGTTAAGGAGGAAGGTTGCGATGCAATTGAAGTTGAGAAGTATTGTCATATTTTCGATTGCTTTTTTTCATGAAGAATTGCTATTTTGTTGTTTATTTCGATTACTCAAAAGATAACGATGAGTAGAATCCTAAGTCTTGTTTTACCCTTCTTTTATTACAAATACTATTGGCATTTAGTACTTTCGCACAACGGGTAATTGTGGTTAGAGTTCAAAAGCCTGTGGCCATTGGCGATTCTCTTTTTATAGCGGGTAGTCAAAATGGGTGGAATTCCCACGATACTTTCTATTTATTTTCAAGGGTGGATAGCGTTACCTTTGTAATTAGTATTCCTAACACACAATCAGAGTTTGAGTGCAAAATTACTCGTGGTAGTTGGAAACGGGTAGAGGTCTCAGAAAATGGTCAAGGTATTCAAAACCGAAAGATAGATTTCGGACATAGCGACACCTTGACGTTAACCGTTTCCGCTTGGCAAGATTGTTTTGAAACAATACCGATTCATACAACTGCAGGCAAAAACGTGTCAGTTTGGAGAACCAATTTCTTTATGCCGCAGTTTTAAAACGAACCAGAGCTATTCGTGTATATTTACCACCCGACTATGCCACATCAGGTAAGCGATACCCTGTTATTTTTATGCACGATGGGCAAAATTTGTTTGATGTTTTAACCTCCTATTCGGGAGAGTGGGGTGTGGATGAAGCGTTGGACAGCTTGAATGCAAAATTCGGGTTAAGTTGCATTGTGGTTGGCATCGACAATGGTGGCGATTTTCGTATTGAGGAGCTTACTCCTTGGCGAAACGCTGAGATGAATTTGGGTGGTAAAGGTGATCTTTATGCTCAGTTTGTGGTGGAAACTTTAAAACCAGCGATAGATAGTGCTTTTAGAACAATTCCAGAACCGAAGAGCACCTTGTTGGAGGTAGTTCGCTTGGAGGTCTTATCTCTCTTTATATTGCTGCTAAATATCCCAATAAGATTGGGGGAGCTATTGTTTTTAGTCCTTCTATTTGGTTTAGCGATACCATCTATTCGTGGCTAAGTAGTTGCAGGATTAATTCGATGCAACGATTTTATTTTTACGGTGGGCAACCCGAAAGTGCAACGATGGTCTCAGATATGCTCAAAGTGGTTGCTGTTTTAAAAAAAGAGCGGGCTAATCAAGAGTAAATTTGTTGTTTCTACATCTAAGGATGGTCGGCATAATGAGCAATATTGGAAAAGAGAGTTTCCGGTTGCTGCAAAGTGGCTAATTCGGTAACAAAAAAAACGGATACCTTTTGGGATATCCGTTTTGATAGAGTAGGATAATATTACATCATACCGCCCATGCCGCCCATTCCTGGGTTCATGGAGGCATTGCGTTTTCTTCTTTTTTTCTCAACTAAAACGCACTCGGTAGAGAGGAACATACCTGCTATGGGAAGCGGCATTTTCAGAGCTATACGAGTTACCTTGGTTGGATCAATTACGCCACTCTTAAAGAGGTTTTCGTAAGAATCGGTGCGAGCGTTGAATCCATAGTCACCTTTTCCTTCCTTAACTTTTTGAACGACAACGGAACCTTCAAGACCTGCATTGGCAACAATCTGGCGAAGTGGCTCTTCGATAGCTCTCTTTACAATAAGGATACCGGTAGTTTCATCATCATTGTCGCCTTTAACGCCTTCAATACTTTCGATTGCGCGAATGTAGGCAACACCACCACCTGGAACAATACCCTCTTCAACAGCAGCACGAGTAGCGCTAAGTGCATCATCAACGCGGTCTTTCTTCTCCTTCATCTCAACTTCAGAAGCAGCACCAACGTATAGAACGGCTACGCCACCTGCAAGTTTAGCTAAACGCTCTTGCATCTTTTCACGATCATAATCGCTGGTGGTGTTTTCCATTTGGGTTTTGATTTGTGCAACACGAGTTTGAATGGCACTCTTGTCGCCACTACCATTAACCACGGTGGTATTTCCTTGTTGATGGTAATCTTCTCAGCACGACCTAGCATCTCGAGTTTAGCACCATCGAGGCGGAGGCCTTTTTCTTCAGAAATAACAACACCACCTGTAAGAATGGCAATATCTTCAAGCATTTCTTTCCGTCGGTCACCAAAACCAGGAGCCTTAACGGCGGCTATTTTAAGAGAACCACGTAGCTTATTTACAACAAGGGTGGCTAATGCTTCACCGTCAACATCTTCGGCAATAATTAAGAGTGAACGACCTGACTGGGCAACTGGTTCCAGTATGGGAAGTAGGTCTTTCATGGTGCTTATCTTCTTGTCGGTGATGAGGATGTATGGAGTTTCGAGAGATACCTCCATTTTGTCGGCATCGGTGATAAAATAGGGAGATATAAAGCCTCTGTCGAACTGCATTCCTTCAACAACCTCAACATGGGTTTCAATACCCTTGCTCTCCTCAACGGTTATCACCCCCTCTTTCTTAACCTTGCTCATGGCTTCTGCAATCAGCTTGCCAATGGTGCTATCGTTGTTGGCCGAGATGGTTGCAACCTGCTCAATCTTGAGGTTGTCCTCACCAATTGATTGACTCTGTTTCTTTAAACTTTCAACAACCTTAATTACTGCTTTGTCGATACCTCTCTTGAGGTCCATTGGGTTTGCACCAGCAGTAACATTTTTTAATCCAACGGTGATAAGTGATTGTGCAAGTACTGTTGCAGTAGTTGTACCGTCACCAGCATCGTCGGCGGTTTTTGAAGCAACTTCCTTAACCATTTGAGCGCCCATGTTGGCAAATGGGTCGGAGAGTTCGATTTCTTTGGCAACCGTTACACCATCTTTTGTAACTTGAGGAGCACCAAATTTTTTATCAATAACCACGTTCCGACCTTTTGGTCCAAGGGTTACTTTTACTGCATCAGCAAGTTCGTCGATACCTTTTTTAAGTAGGTCGCGCGCTTCGATATTGAATTTTATTTCTTTTGCCATTGTTTTTGTTTTTTACGATTCAAACATAAATTAACTAGAGGACTGCAAAAATGTCGGATTGTTTCATGATAAGGTAGTCGTTATCTTCAACCGTTATTTCTGTTCCGGAATACTTACCGTAAAGAACCTCATCACCAACCTTAACCTCCATTGTAATATCCTTGGTTCCTGGACCTACAGCTATAACTGTTCCTCTTTGGGGTTTTTCTTTTGCAGTGTCGGGAATATAGATCCCACTGGCAGTTTTTTCTTCAGCCTCTTTGGGCTCAACCAGAACTCTGTCTGCTAATGGTTTAATTTTAACCTTTGACATAGTATGTGTTATTTAAGTTAAACTTTTTTTCGACATAGGTTAAACACAATTCGTGCCAAACGTTGTTCGTTGAAATTTTGGCTTGTTTACTTTTGCTTTATCACGCACCCTTTGCTTTACAATGCGATTAAGAGGCAGATTAATAGCCACATGTTTATAAAAACACCATTGAGGTGATGGCATAAAAAAAGTGTCAGCATTATGACATACTGACACTTTAAATACTCTTACGAGTAAGGTGTTATTTCTTATCCGGCTGCTGAGGTGTAGCTGGTTGTGTTTTATTGTCTTGTTGAGGGGTAGTTGGAAAGGCTGGGGTAGTTGCTTCAGGTGCCTTTTCTTTAACTTGGCCTTCGATTTCCGATTTAGCCTTTTGCCTGTCTGCTTTAGGAATTGCAATAACTGCCACAAGACTTAATACCAATAGGGCAATAGCTAAGGTCCAAGTTGCTTTTTCAAGGAAGTCAGCAGTTTTTCTAACTCCCATAACTTGGTTTGAGGCTGAGAAGTTGGAGGCAAGACCTCCTCCTTTTGAATTCTGAGCAAGCACAACTAAAACCAACAATATAGAGGCTGCAAGAATGAGGAATAATACAATTGTATACATGATGTTCTTGAGTTTGTGTTGTTACTGTAGCAGTAGTTTTTTTATCTCTTCAATTTGACCGGCAAAGTAAGCACTTTTTTCCGGATATTTCAAGCACAATTTCTCATAAGTTGAGATGGCTTTGGCGAATAACTTCTGCTCAACGAATATTTGTGCTAGCAATTCCGTGGCAACATCATCGGGTTCTTTAATGCTTTCAACAGAAATATCTTTTTGTTCGGCTGGAATTACCTTTGGTGGGACAATACGAGGGGCATTCTTGAGAAACTCATCAATGAGGTCGTTATCAATAGGCGTTTCAACCTCATCTAATTCAAAAGTACCCTTTGTTTCATTTGTAATTATTGTTTCGCTCTTTACATCAATAATTTTATCGGTATATTTCTGTTCTGAAAATTCCAGCAAGCGATCGACCTCTTTGGGGGTTGAATTGTCGTCTCGATGATTAGAATTATTCTCTTCATTTGCGGAGGATGATTCTATTGTTGGGGTAGATGTTGAGTGAAGTGTATTCTTGTTGGCAATAAAATCTTTTAAAAGATTTCGGTCTTGGGCATAAATTGCTGCAGTTTTGATACGTATTGGGCTGCTGTTGGGAAGCGTTGCGTAAATGGAATGCCCCACTTCGAACCAAGGATATTCCTTTAATAACGCTGTAAGTGCAACTTCAACGTCTTCAGGATGTTGTACCTCCCCTTCCAATATCGAATAAAATGTCTCTGTATTTAACATGGTTACCAGTTTGCTACCGCTTGATTAAAAATTCCATCTACCAATTTATCCACAATTAATTTGGTTAAATCGGATTCAACCTGCACAAGGGTTTGAGTAGAAGAGAAGTCTTCATATTCAGAAAACGATTTAGTATAGTTCAGTTCTGGGTTATTCTTGTTGGTAAACTTTACCTGCACCGTAATGGTTAATCTGTTTTGAAGAGCATACTGATTTCCTTGAATAGCAACAGGGGTTATGGTGTAGTTTGTAATCTGGCCCTCAAAGTTGAGGTCGCCATTGCCTTGAACAACCACCAAGGAAGTTTGTGAAACGAACCGATCTTTTAGGGCCTCTGTTAACGTTTGGCTAAGGGACGGATAGATAATGGCAGAAATATTGTTGAAATATTTCACACTTACTGTTTTGGATTCTGGCGAAATAGACGCACCTGTAAATGAGTATTTTACGGCACAGGAGCCAGCAATTAGAATGATGGATAATCCAAAAAAGAACTTATATATCAAATGGTTATTCATTGTGGTCGATTTTAAAATTATTCCAGGTCATGTTCTTTGAGCTTACGGTAGAGTGTTCGCTCTGAAATTCCCAGTTCGTTAGCGGCGTTTTTTCTTTTGCCTTTATGTTTCTCAAGTGCTTTTTTAATTAGTTCAATCTCTTTATCTTCCAATGAAAGTGATTCTTCTATAAACTCTTCAGTATCTACAACGCTATGTTTGTTCTTGCTTGACGTTTCCACAACATGATTTATTGAGGCATGACTTAAATCATGGATGTTTTCGGGCGATGTGTGATAAAGTCGTTTGAGAAGCACCGCTTTGTCGGACTCCTGAAATTCGGTGGTGCGATTTTGCATAAGATCATATACGAGTTTCTTTAAGTCATTCATGTCGTTCTTCATGTCGAACAGGACTTTGTAAAGAATTTCTCGTTCAGATGAAAATGTTTGTTCATCAACGCCTTTGTACAATGCGGGAAGCTTCGCTTCAGTATAGTCGGGCAGATACATTTTTAGCGTATCTTCCGAAATGGTTCTTGTTTCCTCAATAACTGAAATTTGTTCCGATACATTCTTCAGCTGTCTAATGTTTCCAGGCCATTTATAGTTTTCAAGAATACGCCTTGCTTCAGCGGAAAGATTAATTGCCGGCATTGAATATTTTTCTGCAAAATCGGCAGCAAATTTTCTGAAAAGGAGATGAATATCTTCCATCCTTTCCCGTAGTGGTGGAATGGAGATGGGAACGGTACTCAGTCTATAGTAGAGATCTTCGCGAAAACGATTTTCTTGGATGGCAAAATTCAGGTTTACATTTGTTGCTGCAATTACCCTCACGTTTGTTTTTTGTGACTTTGATGATCCTACGCGCATAAACTCACCGGTTTCTAAAACACGAAGTAGTCGAACTTGGGTAGAGAGAGGTAACTCGGCAACCTCATCAAGAAATATGGTTCCTTCATCGGCAACTTCAAAGTAGCCTTTGCGGCTTTCGGTTGCACCCGTGAAAGATCCCTTTTCATGACCAAAAAGTTCTGAGTCTATTGTACCTTCAGGGATAGCGCCGCAGTTTACAGCAATGTAAGAGCCGTGTTTACGCGCGCTGAATTGATGTATTACCTGAGGAAACACCTCTTTTCCCGTTCCGCTTTCGCCAGTAATAAGAACACTCAGATCGGTAGGGGCAACCTGTATGGCTACTTCTAGCGCCCTGTGTAGTCCTGTGCTTACACCAATAATTCCAAATCTCTGTTTAATTCTTTGAATGTCGATCATCGTCAGTGGTATTCAAAATTCATGACGAACATGGTATTGTTCTACTGACAAAATTACATGCAATGTAGCAATTCTCCAAAACAAACTCTGTCCGAGTTCAAGGGAAGGGTCATAAAGTGTTAAAATAAAAAAAGCCGGCATTTGCCGGCTCACTTTAAAATTTTTGGTCTATGGAAAATCCAAGTTTTTTAAGATCTTCCCAGTAAGCGGTGTAGGTTTTGTTTACTTGGGTTGGGCTTTCTATGGCAACACGATAACCCAAAAGCGCCGCAGGTGAAAAAGCCATTGCCAGCCGGTGATCGAGATGCGCTGGAATATTTACTTGGCTACCTTTGGATGGCATGGTTAACTTTCCATCAAACATAACAGTTTCAGCCTCATCCTCTGTCTTGGTTTCGATGGTTGCCCCCAGTTGACCAAGACACTCTCTAAGCATGTTGGCTCGTTCAGGAGCTCGTCCCCTTAAGTTAACACCTTTAATCCTGAATGGAATACCCAACAGTGCACAGGTTACCGTAAAGCAAGGAATAAGGTCTGGATTGTTGGCAAAGTCGTGGTAATACTTTTTGACCTTACGCTTAACCTTAGTGAGTTCAATACCATTCTCAATGGCTTCAGTTTTTACTCCAAACTCTTCAAAAAGTTCCTTGATAATTCCGTCACTTTGGAAGGTGTCAATATTTAAACCGTTAACTAACAGCTTAGTGGAGTCCGAAAGGATGAACATTTCATAGAGGTAGGACGCATTTCCCCAGTCCGCTTCTACACACACAATGCTTCCATCCTTAAAGACATGCTCAATAAGAATTTCGTTTTCGTCCCAATCGGTGTTGACGCCGATGTGCCGGAAGAGCTTAATATTTTGACGAATGTATGGCGATCCAACAAATGCATTTCGAAGCGATTCTGCTGCTGAATCTGAAAGGGTAGGCGATATGAGCAACGTTGCAGAAATAAATTTGCTGGAGATAATCCCATCAACTCTTGAAATGGGTCCTTTGAGGTTTCTTCCAATAATTTTTACAACAGAAACCGTTGTAAGTTCAACGTATTTAATATTGGTTCCACCTTTAGCAAGAAAGTCCACAAGGTCGTTTACTGCTTGATTATTCAACTTTTCTGAACCAGCAATAATCCATTCGCCCTCATATTTCTTAAAAAAATGTTTGATAAAGTGTAAGGCAACACTCGACTTTCCTTTGGAAAAGGATTTAACACCTTCTTTTAAATCCTTATCGAGAAAATCGATGTTTTCCGGTAAGGAGTTCTCCGGGTCATTTTTTAGATCGTTACCCTTATTATAAAGAGCCCTGAAAGTCAAGGTGCGATTGTTAAATCTCCTTGAAGAAGTAAGTGAAACCTCGCTGTTGAGGGTATTGTCTTCTTTTGTTACATAGTATTTTAACATGACTTAAACCCTTAGTAAAACAACTTTTTGCCAACTTTCAAAAATAATTAATAATGATCACTATTATTCCTCTGGTTTCGTTTTTCATTAAAAAAACATGACAAAAGTCAGATACACAGAAGCATGCAAACCTATCGATCTTGTTTAATTAAAATGATATCTAGTAATAAATGCATTGTGCAATGGTTGCCCATCATCTCTTGATGTAGCATCCGGCTCGTTGATTGATTATTATGGGGATGACTTATATCGGACACAACAATTGTAGCGTATAACCATCTATGGGATGGAAGAAATGTTGCATGGAAAAGTTTTGTGTTGATGTCTTAATTTTGTTACTTTATAGTAATGAATGGAACGTGTTAATTTTGTTATGTATCAGCAATACAATAGTTTAGCTGCATGCTTTTTTCATCCATTTGAGTATCCTGTTAAAACTTAAACTTAATCTTATGGAAATAGAAAATTTAAAGGCAACCAATCTTTACAAGATTCAACGGATATCCTATGCCATATTATTAGGTGGATGGGTTATGCTGCTATTTTATCTATTTCCTCGGGAGGAATATGTATTTGGAATATCGAAATGGTATCTAGTTGTTATCCCCTTGGTTGGATACATTATGTTCCTTGTTTATTACTATCTAATTGATGCTTCTTATTTTTTTTTTAAGGTAGACAAGGGGATTTTGATTTTTCGTTTTTATTCGATGCGATTGCTAGGCGAAAATCGGGAAAGTATCGAAATCGCATCCGATTCACTGTTGTCTATTGAAATCAAAAGGAGCTTTTTAAATAAAAAATGGATATTAATTCTTCATCAAAGGATGGGGCGCAAGGTGGCCAAGTATCCTCCAATTTGTATTTCGTTACTCAACCGCATTCAGCGGGATAAGTTAACACACGCACTTAATTCCATAATTATTAGTAATAGACCACTAGATTAGATGATTAGAGAGGATTTGCAATACTATATTGCCATTGATATGATACCTGGCATTGGGAGTATCAATGCTAAAAGGTTAATTGCATACTGTGGCGGTGCCGGTGCTGTTTTCAAAGAGAAAAAGGCTAATCTGCAAAAAATTCCAGGTATTGGGAATCTTCTTTCCAAATCCATTTCACAGCAAACTGTGCTTGAACGTGCTGAAAAGGAAATTGAATTTATCGAGCGGTACAGTATTACCGCACTCGTTTATGTTGACAAGAACTATCCCGAACGACTAAAGGTGTGTGAAGATGGTCCGGTTGTTTTCTTTCTCAAAGGAGATGTTGACTTAAATTCAAGTAAGGTGATGGCCGTGGTAGGAACAAGAGGCGCAACCGATTATGGTAAAGCTGTTTGTGAACAGCTCGTTGCTGATCTAGTCCTAGCTGGACATTCTCCCATAATTGTTAGTGGTTTGGCTTATGGTATTGATATTTGTGCGCACAGAGCCGCTTTGAAGCATGGTCTTAAAACAGTGGCGGTTTTGGGTCATGGTCTCGACACAATTTATCCATCGGAGCATAAGAATTCGGCAAAGGAAATTATGGCAAACGGAGCTATTTTAAGTGATTTTCCTTCCAAAACAAAGGCCGATAGACAAAATTTTATCAAGAGGAATCGAATAATTGCTGGTCTTAGCGATATTACGGTGGTTGTGGAGTCTGGTGTAAAGGGTGGGGCACTTATTACTGCCGACATAGCCAACTCCTATAGCCGAGATGTTGCCGCTGTACCAGGCCGAGTTGGCGATAGGTTTTCGGAAGGCTGCAATGAATTGATTAGGCTCAATAAAGCAGCATTGGTAACCTCTGCTCTGGATATTACCCAACTGATGGGATGGGAGGTGGAAACGGATGTTATTAAACATCCTGTTCAACATACACTTTTTGCTGAATTAAGTAAAGAAGAGCATCGCTTGGTTGAACTGCTTGCCATGCAAGAGAAGGAGAGTATTGATATGCTTGCCATTAAAGCACAATTGTCTGTAAGTAAAGTCTCTGCTCTCTTGCTCAATCTCGAGTTCTCCGGTATAGTGAAAAGTTTTCCAGGGAAACTATATGGGCTTGTGAGACGTTAGATAAGTTGACAACTTTTATTAAGTTTGCGACTTATACAAGTTATGCTAATCGACACCCATACTCATTTGTATCTGCCTGATTTTGCTCAGGATTTAGATGATGTTATTGCAGAAGCCCAGCGTCTTGGCGTGGAGTTCTTTATTCTACCAAATGTCGATTGTGATACCATACAGCCATTGCTTAACTTGACTAATCGACTTCATTACTGCTTACCGGCCATCGGACTGCACCCTACCTCAGTAGTTGGCAATTTTCAACCTTGTCTCGATAAAATAAAAGCCATGTTCCTTACTGGTTCATTTGTTGCTGTTGGGGAAATAGGAATTGATCTATACTGGGATAAGACATTCATCAAGGAGCAGAAGGAGGTATTTTCGCAGCAACTGGAGGTTGCTTTGCATAAACATTTACCGGTAATTATTCATTGTAGGGATGCATTCTCCGAAATATTCGATGTGCTTACTATGTTTCGTGGGCGGGGATTAGAAGGTGTATTCCATAGTTTTTCTGGTGGGTTGGACGAGGTGTTATGGATTAGAAATTTGGTGGCTTTTATTTTGGAGTTGGGGGTGTTCTTACCTTTAAAAATTCTAACTTGAAAAATACGGTAAAGGAAATACCTATTGAGGAAATAGTGTTGGAGACTGATGCTCCATACCTTGCTCCGGTTCCCTATAGAGGTAAGCGCAACTCATCAGCCTATATTCCACTGATTGCTAATTCTTTGGCTACATATAAATCGTTAACGTTTGAAGACGTATCGAAGCAAACAACGGAAAACGCTAAGAATCTGTTCAACATCAAATTAATGTCCATATGCCATTAACCTCAGCCTCCTCAATCCTAGTAATATACACGGGAGGAACCATTGGAATGAAGCATAATCCAGAAACCGGTTCCCTTGCTCCATTTAATTTTGAACAGATTGAAGAGGAGGTTCCCGAACTAAAAAAATTTGGATTTAAGATTGAGACGGTATCTTTTTCGCCACTAGTAGACTCTTCCAATATTCAACCTGATTTTTGGGTAAACTTGGTAGAAATTGTTCGGGTGAACTACGCCGATTATGATGGATTTGTAATACTTCATGGTACCGATACCATGTCATACACCGCATCGGCACTTAGTTTTATGATTCAAAATCTTGACAAGCCGATTATTCTTACTGGTTCTCAACTTCCCATAGGGATGCTGCGCACTGATGGAAAAGAAAACCTCATATCAGCCATTGAGATTGCGGCAGCTCGAAAAAATGATCAACCATTAGTCCCTGAAGTATGTATTTTCTTTGAAAATAGGCTATTCAGGGGCAACAGAACTATTAAGCATAATGCCGATCACTTTAATGCCTTTCGAAGTGATAACTATCCAACATTGGCAGAGGCCGGTATTAATATAAAGTATAACCATGCCTATATTAGTTACCCAACCGGATTGAGGGAACTCAAAATATTTACAAAGCTGGATACCAATTTGGCAATTCTTAAAATTTTTCCTGGTATAACTCCTGCCGTTGTTGACGGCATATTGTCTATTGAAGGTCTAAAAGCCATAATTCTCGAGACATTCGGCTCGGGAAATGCACCAACTTCAGCTTGGTTTGTAGATAGAATTCGAAAGGCAGTAGATTCTGGGATTGTGATACTTAATGTAACACAGTGTCATGCAGGCAGTGTAGATATGGAAAAATATGAGACGGGAGTATTGCTTAAACAAATTGGGGTTCGAAGCGGACATGATATTACTACCGAGGCTGCGGTTGCAAAGCTCATGTTTCTACTTGGACAGAATCTTAGTATGGAGGAAATTTACCATCAGTTGAATTCATCAATCAGTGGGGAAATAAGTTTGTAGGGTTGGCAGTAATTTTTTTTTTGTAATTTGCGCACTAAATTTTTTTAGAGTAACTTGGAGAGGTGGCCGAGTGGTCGAAGGCGCACGCCTGGAAAGCGTGTATATGCCAAAAGTGTATCGCGGGTTCGAATCCCGCTCTCTCCGCGCTGAATAGCAACTAAGTAAAGTAGTTAAATATTAATAGTAACACAGAGAACCCAAACGTTTAAAACTAACATCAACAAATCATGAGAAAACTATTTGGATTTGTAGCACTTCTGGGAATGCTTTCTTTTGGAGCAATTTCCACTTATGCTCAGAACGGCGAAGCAGCAAAAAAGGACACAACCGCTGCCACCCAACAGGTTGACACCTCAAAGGCTGGAGCTCCTGCTGCCGCTGCCGCATCTGCAGAACCCGAGACAACTACTCGCCAGCAGATTAAGATGAAATTTATCGAAGGTGGTGTACCATGGATGACGCCAATTCTCCTCTGCTTGATTATTGGTTTGGCATTGGCTATTGAGAGAATTATTTATCTTAACCTTGCAACTACCAATACCAAGAAACTTCTTTCAAAAATTGAAGATGCACTACAGAATGGTGGTATTGAAGCAGCCAAAGAGGTATGTCGCAATACTAGCGGTCCTGTTGCCAGCATCTTTTTCCAAGGTCTTGATAGAATGAACGAAGGTCTTGATGTTGTGGAAAAATCAGTTGTTTCCTATGGCTCTGTTCAAATGGGACGCATGGAAAGTGGTTTGACTTGGATTTCCTTGTTTATTACCCTTTCTCCTATGTTGGGATTTTTGGGAACAGTAGTTGGTATGATTGGTGCATTCGACAACATTCAGGTTGCAGGTGACATCAGCCCCGCATTGGTTGCAGGAGGTATCAAGGTTGCTCTTATCACCACTGTAGGTGGTCTTATTGTAGCTATGATTCTACAACTTTTTTATAACTACATTATTTCTAAAATTGATTCCCTTGTTAATGAAATGGAAGATGCTTCTATTTCCTTAATTGACATTCTTGCAAAACACAACCTTAAAAAATAGTTAGACATGTCTGAAACCATTAAAGCTGTCATTAAATATGTTCTGCTAGGGTTATCAGCTGTTACACCTATTCTTTTTCTGGTCGGTGTGATTGATCTGGATCTATTCCTAGGTTTGGCATATGTTTATTTCGCCATTGCCATTGGTTTAGCCATCATTTTCCCTATTGTGAACATGATCGTTAATCCTACAAACTCCAAGAAAACTCTTGTTGGGTTAGGTACGTTAGCTGTTTTCTTTTTGGTGGCCTATCTGCTGTCTTCATCGGCTCAGTTGCCATTCTCGCTTGCGAATCCAGCTAACAATTCTCCTGCAACCTTGAGGTTTGTAGACACGAGTGTTATTTCTCTCTACCTTCTTATTGCAATTGCAGTAGGTAGCATTGTTTATACCGAGGTTAGGGACTTATTCCGCTAATACTCCACGATCAAGCTATTGCTTGAATCGTTTAACCTGATAAACTTATCTACAGATATGGCTAGAAAAGTAGAGGAGATTAATGCTGGTTCAATGGCTGACATTGCGTTCTTGTTGCTTATCTTCTTTCTGATGGCAACAACAATGAACGTTGATTCCGGTCTGTCGCGCTTGCTGCCACCAATGCCTGATCCTCATCAGAAAAATAATGATGATGTTCAAGTTAAGGAACGTAACGTTTTTATTGTGCTGGTAAACAAGTACGATCAATTGCTGGTAAATGGTCAACCACTGGACGTTCATATGCTCCGTGAAAAAACCAAGGAATTCGTTAATAACCCCTGCCGAGAATCCTAATCTTTCTGAAAGGAAGTTGGAGGAAATCAAAGGGTTGGGTCAATGGCCTGTATCGAAGGGGGTTGTTTCGCTTCAAAACGATAGAGGAACCAGCTATGAGATGTACATGATGGTACAGAACGAGTTGGTGGCTGCATATAACGAACTTCGTGATGACTTTGCAAAAGCAAAATTTGGGAAGAAGTTTGATAGTCTTACCCAAGAGGAGCAGGATATCGTGAAAGATGTTTATCCTCAGCGTATTTCTGAGGCAGAACCTAAAAACATTAAGTAACTATGGCAAAGTTTAGAAAAGAAGGAAATAAGGAGACTCCGGCTCTATCAACAGCCTCTCTTCCCGACATTGTATTCATGTTGCTGTTCTTCTTCATGGTTAGTACATCCATGAGGGAGGTATCGCTCATGGTAAGTCTGAAACTTCCCGAAGCTACTGAGGTTACAAAACTTGAGAAGAAATCGCTAGTGAGTTACATATACGTTGGTCCTCCAATGAAGCAGTTTACCTCTTTGTATGGAACGGAGCCTCGTATTCAGCTAAATGATGTTTTTAAGAACCTGAACGATATTCGTGACTTTGTCGCTTCTGAGCGTGACAAATTGAACGAAGCCGATAAGGCATTCTTAACAATTTCACTAAAGGTCGATGAAAACACTCGTATGGGAATTGTAACCGATCTTAAGCAAGAGTTGCGTAAAGCATCTGCTCTTAAGATTAGCTATGCTTCGCGTAAGATAGACAAATTGAAATAGGTTGTCTTTATATTGTATTTTTAAGAGGCGCTCTTTTTAGAGTGCCTCTTTTATTTTATTCCTAAAAGAGACATTTTATTACATCATAAGTTGGGTTGTTTTCCTGTCTTTAGAAAAATAATTGTTCTTTTATCTCTTTTTAGATCTACTAAATTTTACTGATATGCGGAAACAATTTTAATTTTTTTGGTTGCGAACTAGTATGCGTTAATTGTTATTTTGTATATGAATGATCGTGGTAACGGCAAATTGCAGTATCTTTCAATACAAATTATTATAAGGCTATTGAAGTTAAAGAGATTATTGCTTTCACGGTGGCTGAAGCGTTGTTGTTTTGGATTTGGAAATGAGTAAATATGCTATGTATTTTGGAATTATTAATATTTGGTGGAATTTAGTAACAACTTAAAATAGTGTATATGATTAAGAAATCTTTACTATTTCTGTTTTTGTTTGGTTGTCTGATGAACGCATCCATTGCCCAAACAGTCGAAAAGAATGACAAAAAACTTCAGGACACAAAGTATAGGCGAAGCTCAATTTATACTTTAATGATCGATGATGCAGGGCTTGTAATGGCCGACACAATTAAGCGTTGCTTCGAAACCGCACCAATACCAGATAAGTTTAACGACCAAACCCTCTCAATTAGGTCTTTTAGCCCAAAGGATTATCCATTGAGTCCTGAGGAAATGACAGCGAAAAAAGACAATGTGGGAAAATCCTTTGGCAAGGTATTAATGGCTAACACCACAGGTGGATTGGTAGACACAACCAATACACAGGATTTGCCTGCCGTGATTCAGAAATTTTTTAGGACGAATAAGGTTCCACAACAGTTGGTTGCCAAATGGTTCGATAGAAGTAGCACCGGTAACTTTGACATGAACCTTATTGCAGATAGAGGCCAATACGATGCATCAGAGATGCAGGCAAGTTTGGCAAAATCGTCTGCTAGAGGTACGGCTTTGCTTTCCGATGCAGGTGAAGAGTTGATAGGAAATACCTTTGTGGTTGTTACTCGATTCAAGTATGTTAGCAAGGAAGAGGTAATGGGAGCTGCAAAACGCGGACTATCTTTGTTACAAGAGTATGGTGGACAATATGGTCAAATGTTTGCTAAGGTTGGTAGTATGGCAGCTGATGTTGCATCAAAAGGATATGTGATTCAGGCAAATTCCTATCTTTATAAACTTTCTTGGAATGATTCAATTGCAGCTTTATTTTATCAGAATTACTGGGCTGATTCTTTAAATCATTCACCGGAAAAGGTTGCTGCATTTGATACTACCAGCTTGTTTACGCTCGACTTGGTTGGTTTTGATAAAGCTTGGGCCGATTTACAATCTTCAATCTTTACCAAAAAGAGCGAAGAGGAGTTGGTCCGTATTGCAACCATTAAAGCGGTGGATGCAGTAATTGCTAAACTTCAAAGAGCACACGATGTATTTAAAACAAAAACACCTTTATTTACTGTAGACCCTCTGTCTGCAAAAATAGGCCTTAAAGAGGGATTAGAAAAGGGTGATAAATATGAAGTGTTGGAGCAAACAATGGATGAATTAGGCAAAACCAAATATGTTCGTAAAGGTGTTATTAAAGTAGGAAAACAAATTTGGGATAACCGTTATATGGTTGTTGAGTCGCAAGCTTCCGATAGCACAAATACTAGCACTCCATCAGTAGATAGAACACTTTTTGAGGGGAGTAGCAAGTTTTATCCAGGTATGCTTATTCGCCAGATAAAGTAATTGGTGATTAACTCAACCATTATTTTATTGTTTGAGTCTTTTTTTAAATCGCTTAGCTGCAAAGAAGCTGTTTGTTGAAATCTAAAATTTATAAGACAATGAAAATGTATCTGAAAATTACAAGTTTAATTTGTGCCATCTTATTTTCCTTTTCTTTTTCCTCTTCGGCACAGGCACGTAAGAAGGCAAATAAGGATACTGAAAACTTCAGGTATGAAATTGAGGCAGTTAATACCGGTGTCCAGGGAACATACTTAATTAAGGTATGGTCCTATTCTAAAAAACCAGCCATTGCTATTGAACAGTCAAAAAAGAATGCTGTTCATGGTATTATTTTTAAGGGGTTTGCCGGAAAACCAGGTGTACCTGGCCAAAAACCATTGGCTTCTGATCCCAGTCTGGAAGATTCGAAGGAAGATTTCTTTACACCATTTTTTGCCGACGGTGGCGATTACCTGAAATATGTAAATATTGCGGGTGACGGTTCAATTGCTCCTGAGGATAGAATGAAGGTTGGAAAGGAATATAAAATTGGGGTGATAGTATCTGTGGATGTGGCAAAGCTCAGAAAAGCATTGGAAACTGCAGGAATTGTAAAGAGTCTTGACTCTGGATTTTAATTTTGTAGCGAGTGCAATATGATATTCAAAAGTGCTGTTTCTTGGTTGAATATTTTTAAAGACAACTGCAACTTTATATCAGTATGACGTCTCATGCTACTTTTAACCTTTAAATAAATTGTGACTAAAAAATACAGTTATGAGTAAGAGAATGAAATCATTAGGCCTTGTGCTGCTCATGATCTTTGGATTTACAGCATTTGGTTTTTCCCAAGCAAAAAAACCTATTCTCATGGTGGTTCCAAGCGATGTTTGGTGCAATCAAAATGGTTATATGCTTGAGTACGACAACCAGGGTGTTAAGGTTAAGGTTCCTGATTATAAAAGAGCACTACAGGAAAATGCCGATTGCTATTGGTTATAAGTAAAATTAATGAACTCATGGCTTCTCGTGGATTTCCATTAAAAAATCTTGAATCTTCCCTTAAATCGCTTGAGAGCGAATCTGCTGAAGAGTCAATGTTAAGTAGTAAAAGTGGAGCAGGAATTAGCGAAAGCCCCATCGATAAGTTGAAAAAGGTTGCCAAGGCTGATATCTGGTTGCAAGTAACTTGGACTGTAAACCAAACTGGACCTAAAAAATCAGTTACTTTCAACCTTCAAGGGCTGGATGCTTATAGCGACAAGCAGGTAGCTGGTGCATCAGGTACCGGAAACCCATCCTTTTCCGCTGCACTTCCTGTATTACTAGAGGAGGCAGTTCTTGCCCACCTTGATAATTTTAATGTGCAGCTTCAAAGTCATTTTGACGATATGTTTGCCAATGGTCGCGAGGTTAAAGTCCTCATTAAAATGTGGGATAGTGCAACCGATGACCTTGAAACTGAGTATGAGGTAAATGGCGAAACGCTAGAGTTGCTTGAGGCCATTAATCATTGGATGGACGACAACTGCGTTAAAGGTCGCTACAGCAATACCGACGCGACTGCAACCATGGCGCGTTACGAGCAAGTTCGTATACCTTTGACCATAACTGATGATAAAGGTAGAGAACGTGCAATCGACACCCGTGCCTTTGTGACTAACCTCAGGAAGTATTTGTCAGGAGCTCCCTTTAACCTCACTAGCAAGGTTTATATGCGTGGTCTTGGTGAGGCTTGGCTTATTATTGGTGAAAAATAGAGGATTTGTTAAAAGGTTTTCTAGAGTATGAGAAAACCTAACAGGCAACGGCAGATTTTCAACGTGTAATTATTAATTCTATGTGTTAGTTTGCGGTTCCTCCTTTTAATCTAAATTTGAAAATGATGAAAAAAACTGCTAATAACGATTTCTCTTGGCCTCGTTTGTTTCGGATCTTCATTTGGACAAAACTCCTTGGGTAAGTCCGACGATTCTGAAAGGCTTGCAATTGCTACTGTGGTTCCTAATCAAGCTGGTAATATTCCAGAGGGAGCTAGAATATGTTGCTGAATAAAATGCGTCAGATTACAACGCAAAATGGACTTGGTGCTTCTGAGTTTGGTTCACGATTCTTTATGGTTCCATCTATTAGTGTGGTTACGAAGGATATTACTCTACCGCTCCACCGCAACAGGTTGTTACCCTTGAGTTACTTTTTACGTGGTTGATGCTGTTGCTCAAACCATTTTTAGTCAAACGTCAGTCCAATTTAAGGGTGTTGGCCAGTCGGAAGATAAGGCATATATCATGGCTATTAAGAATATCAACCCCAAAATGGGACAATTTAAGGGCTTTATCGAAAAAGGTAAGGAGAAAATCATTGAGTATTACAACTCTCAGTGCGATGTAATTATAAAAGGAGCTCAAGCACTTGCCGGACAACGGAAGTATGAAGAGGCTATTTTTAACCTATCTGCAGTTCCTGATGTTTGCCGTGAATGTTACGATCGCTGTATGGATCTTTCAGTTGAAATTTACAAGCAATATGAGGACTATTCATGTGGTCAGAATATTGCAGCGGCCAAAGCGGCTTGGGCAAATCTTCGATAGCGATAAGGCAGCCGAAAGTCTTGGTAAAATAACGCCAGACGCCAGCTGCTATCCAGAGGCGCAGACCCTTGCTGATGAGATTAAGAGTAACTCACGGAAGATGGTAAAATGTGGGACTTCAAAATGAAGAAGTACGACGACAACATGGATCTACAAAAACAGAAAATGCCAAAATGTGCACGACATCGGTGTTGCATGGGCAAATAACTATTGGTCTGCTCACTCTGACGCAAGTTGGGCTTGGCTTTACCATTAATTTTGTTACGCTTAATAATTTTTAAGACAGAAAAGAAAAAAAGTTTCTAATTTTACTCAATCATATTAAAATTTTGCGCTATGAAAAGAACATTTTCAGAAATCTAGGCTCTGCAATTGCTGCCATTGCCTT